>OJBI01000007.1_pt1 | contig 208177 bp, 178 predicted proteins | sample 1590541 | NCBI WGS metagenome assembly OJBI01 (sample SAMN05416871, study PRJEB24817) | seawater metagenome | isolation source: Sea water | place: Canada:Atlantic | collected 2013-11 | reverse complement strand
GAGAGACTTGAACTCTCACATCTTGCGATACTGGAACCTAAATCCAGCGCGTCTACCAATTCCGCCATTCCCGCATTTCAATATTTGCTTTAAAAAGAGTGGTGGCTACACCGGGATTTGAACCTGGGACCCCATCATTATGAGTGATGTGCTCTAACCAGCTGAGCTATGTAGCCTTTCCATCTCGCCTCTCAGCAAGTGGCGCGTATTATGCAAATCTCATTGGGCTACGTCAACCGTTTTTTATCAAAAAAATAAGACTTTTTGATTGTTTGGCTATTCACTGTGCAATTTGGCCGATATCTACACAAAAAATGACTTTATCGCTAAATTTATGCCATTAACAGTTAGCAAAATTGCACTTTGAAAAAGTTGAACTGCTAGTTTACTTAATTCGTTTATTGGCAACTTTTGTTAAATGTGCTGAATTTTCACTGATTGCAGGTAAATTTTCTTTAACGACCTTAACGGGGAGTTTACCTATTATGTATTCTCCAACATCAAGGGCTTTCGATGCCGCTGAAAATACAAGCAAATTCTTACCATTGCACTGAACACTGTCAAAAATCGACCGTATTTTTACTTTGCTCGACTTTAAATATTTTCGTAAGCGCTTTTTATCATTAATTGAAACGTACTCACAGATACGCAAAGACATGCTGTCCTCATAGGAGTAACTTGGTGTTGAGTAAGAAAGTAGTGCTGCTGTTACAAGAGCAATAGTTAAAGAAGTTTTCATATGGATCCCTAATATTTTTCTATTGTTGTTATTAGCAGTCTAATCCTAATCCGCAACATTGCCAGTTTTGCTGTAAAACTCGCAACTTTTACTATTACGCTAGTCAATTCTTGTTAGTGACAGTAAATTATATGTTGGAGCTAGAAAGGCCTGAAAGAGTTTTAATAGTTTGAGGGATTGAGTTTGATACTGATACTGTTAATACATAGTAATAAAAAAGAGAGCCGAAGCTCTCTTTTGAGATAATAATGATAAACAATGAAATTAATCGTTTATACGTTAAATCTAAAATGCACTACGTCACCATCTTTTACTCGGTAGTCTTTACCTTCTAAGCGCCACTTTCCTGCTTCTTTAGCGCCTGACTCACCATTAAATTCAATAAAGTCATCGTAGGCGACTACTTCAGCGCGAATAAAGCCTTTTTCAAAGTCGGTATGGATAACACCAGCTGCTTGTGGTGCTGTTGCATTTTGCTTAACAGTCCATGCGCGAACTTCTTTTACACCGGCGGTAAAGTAGGTCTGCAAGTGCAATAAGCCGTAGCCAGAATTAATTACACGATTAAGTCCAGGTTCTTCTAAGCCCATTTCAGCCATAAATTCTTCGCGGTCTTCATCATCCATTTCAGACAATTCGCCTTCAATTTCGGCACAAACAGCAACAACAACAGCATTTTCTTTTTCTGCAATAGCGTGAACAACGTCAAGGTAAGGGTTGTTTTCAAAACCATCGTCGTTAACATTGGCAATATACATGGTTGGCTTAATTGTTAAGAAGTTTAAGTAAGCAACTGCAGCTTTTTCTTCTTTAGATAACTCTAAAGAACGTACCATTTCACCATCTTCAACATGCTTTAATATTTTTTCTAATACTGGTAATTCAAATTTAGCATCTTTATCACCACCTTTAGCTCTTTTGACTTGGCGTTGAATAGCGCGCTCAGCAGTATCCATATCGGCCAAAGCTAGTTCAGTATTAATGACATCGATATCTTCAGCAGGGTCAATTTTATTTGCAACGTGGATGATGTTGTCGTTTTCAAAACAACGAACAACATGGCCAATGGCGTCAGTCTCACGAATATTGGCTAAGAATTTGTTACCTAAGCCTTCACCTTTTGATGCACCAGCAACAAGGCCTGCAATATCAACAAATTCCATAGTGGTGGCAAGTACACGTTCAGGATTAACAATTTTTGCTAGCTTATCTAAGCGAGGATCAGGAACAGGTACCACACCAGTATTAGGCTCAATTGTACAAAATGGAAAGTTAGCAGCTTCAATACCCGCTTTAGTTAACGCGTTGAAAAGTGTTGATTTCCCGACGTTGGGCAAGCCAACAATACCACATTTAAATCCCATGATAATTACCTATTATGTTGTCGCAATACTTGTTATTGCGCTTTAAAAGAATGTAGACGATTTTGAGCTTTTTTAATATCGTCTTTTTGCCAAATTTCAAAACAGCGCACAGCTTCGTCTATCGCTTGGTCAATTAAGTTTTGTTCGCTGGCAGGTGCTTTACCAAGTACATGCCCAGTAACACGATCGCGATGACCTGGATGGTCAATACCAATGCGTAACCGATAAAATTCTTTGTTATTAGCCATACGTGAAATAATATCACGCAAGCCATTGTGACCACCATGCCCGCCACCTTGCTTTATCTTACAAGCGCCAGGCAACATATCTAGCTCATCGTGGGCGACAAGAATATTTTCAACAGGGATACGAAAAAAATTGGCTAATGGTGCTACGGCTTGTCCACTGCGATTCATAAACGTAGTTGGAATAAGTAGATGAACCAATTGCCCGGCAATTAATCCTTTCCCGTAGAGGCCTGAATATTTTTTTTCTGGCTTTAGTGAAATGTTGTAACGTGATGCGAGTTCTTGAACGAACCAATCACCGGCATTATGGCGGGTCTTACTGTATTCTGAACCTGGATTTCCTAAGCCGACTACTAATTGAATTGTCATCTAATAGGATACTCTTGTTATTCAAACTTTAGGTCGATAAATTCAAGCACATTTAAAACTAAAAAGCTTAAAGGGTATGTTTAGAACATAGGCCCTTTAAGCTTTGTCATCAGCAGTAATATTAAAAATTACTCAGCTGGAGCTTCTTCAGTTGCTTCTGCTTCGCTATCGTCGCTTGAACCTTTAGGAGCGTTCAATGAAGCAACAGCTTGGTCATGGCTTTCGCCTTTAGCTAGTTCATCAGATGTAACGCCTTTAGGTAAAGTGATGTCTGATAAATGTAGAGTTTGACCAACTTCTAAGTTAGCAACATCAACTTCGATGAACTCAGGAATGTCAGCAGGTAAACAAGTAACAGCAATTTCGTTCACGTGGTGAGAAACGTTACCACCTTTTTTCTCTGCAGCTTCTTCGTTGATGAAGTGAACTGGAGCGTTAACATGTACTGGGTGAGTAGCGTCAACACGTAAGAAATCTAAGTGCATTACTAATTGCTTGAATGGGTGACGTTGCATGTCTTTTAAAAGACACTCAACTGGCTTGCCGTCAACATTTAATGTTAAAACGTGAGAGTAGAAAGCTTCTTCTTGTTGCGCACGGTAAACTGTTTTGTGCTCAAGTGTTAAAGAAACTGGCTCTTGGCCTTCACCGTATAGGATCGCTGGAATTTTGTTCGCGTGACGTAGGCGGCGGCTCGCACCTTTCCCTAAATCTGTACGTACTTCTGCATCCAACGTAAATAAATCAGTCATGGTTAATATCCATTATATAAATAATTAAAAGTCGTTGTTTTTTGCGACCAAAAACAACCTGTTTCCTTGATTAATAAATGTTAAAACTAACAAGTAGATTTATATTTAGTTAAAAAAGGCGCGGCATGATAACACTCAGCCTAGTTGAGATCCAATTTTTATCGCTATATTTATGGCAAAGTTCACTTTTGAGCTAAATATGCCGTGTTACTGCTGGGAGCGAGCACTTTAAACGTGAATCAATTAACAGCGCCACCGAACAAAAGGGTAGTGATGCATCGCTAACTGATAAGTTGTGATATTTGATGCTTATTCGACTAATGATAATTTATTTAAAGGTTAAATATAGTAAAGTTGGCAAACAAAAAAAGCACCCTAAGGTGCTTTTTACGCTGTTCACGAATTAGCTATGTCTGATTAAGCGTCAAACATAGCAGAGATAGACTCTTCGTTACAAACACGGCGAATAGCTTCTGACAACATACCACTTAAGGTAAGTTGGCGAACATTGCCTAGCGCTTTAATTTCTTTTGATAGTGGAATTGAATCAGTAACAACCACTTCATCAATAACTGAGTTTTTCAGGTTCTCAGCAGCATTTCCTGACAGCACAGGGTGAGTTGCGTAAGCAAACACACGTTTTGCACCATGGTCTTTTAATGCTTCAGCAGCTTTTGCCAACGTACCGCCAGTATCGATCATGTCATCAACGATAAAACAATCACGACCTTTAACATCACCAATAATGTGCATAACTTGGGCTACGTTTGCTTTCGGGCGACGCTTATCGATAATAGCTAGGTCAGCATCATCTAATAGTTTTGCTACAGCACGTGCACGTACGACACCACCGATATCAGGAGAAACAACCACAGGGTTTTCAATATTTCTGTCTAACATATCTTCTAATAAGATAGGCGTACCGAAAACATTGTCTACTGGTACATCAAAGAAGCCTTGAATTTGCTCTGCGTGTAAATCAACGGTTAATACACGGTCAACACCAACGCTTGATAGGAAGTCAGCAACAACTTTAGCGGTAATTGGTACACGAGCACTTCGAACGCGACGATCCTGGCGAGCATAACCAAAGTAAGGCATAACGGCAGTAATACGACCTGCTGACGCACGACGTAATGCATCAATCATTACGATTAATTCCATTAAGTTATCATTGGTAGGCGCACATGTTGATTGAATGATAAAAACATCCGCACCACGTACGTTTTCAGTGATTTCAACACTAATTTCACCATCACTAAAACTACCGACCTTGGCTTCGCCTAAGGTGATGTAAAGGCGATTAGCGATTTGTTTGGCCAGTTCAGGGGTGGCGTTACCCGCAAAAATTTTCATGTCAGGCACTGTCAGTTCCTCAGAAACTTTTGACATTTACATTACGATACTGAATAAAACGTTACGTTAAATATCAGCAAATTATTTTATTTTTGCCAGTTTTAATGGCATTTAGATGATATTTCATCTGAACTCAATGCCCTTTTATTGCCATAATTTCAGCATGTAAAGGGGATTGATTTAATCCTTTAGCAACGAATGACTCAATTCCTTTTGGAAGTTGAGACTGTACGAAGCGAGCCTCTTTTTCTGAACTAAAACGAGAGAAAATACACGCGCCAGTGCCAGTCATTTGAGACGGCGCGTATTCTATCAACCAACTCAGTAGCTTGGCAACCTCAGGGTAGTGTTTTATTACCCAAGTTTGACAATCATTATGATAATTTTCGATGTCAGCATCGCTGTATCGTATAGTGGCTGTATCTCTGGTTAGATCAGCAGCGGTAAAAACACTTTGCGTAGAAATACTACAATCAGGTTTTGAGACTAAATACCAATAAGCTTTCGGTGATGCTGGTGTTAGCTGTTCACCAATACCTTGTGCAAAAGCGGCAAAACCATGTACGAAAATAGGCACGTCGGCACCCAGTTTGATACCAAGTTCGGCAAGTTCTGCTGTTGATAGCTTGGTCTGCCATAGGGCATTTAATGCCAATAAAATAGTAGCTGCGTTTGAGGAGCCACCACCTAGGCCGCCACCCATAGGCAGTATTTTTTCAAGTTTAATATCCGCCCCTTGTTGGCATTGTGTATGCGATTGTAATAATCGAGCGGCCTTTACAATTAAATTATCATCGTTATTAACACCGGCAATCGGCGTTAATAAATTAATATGTTTTTTATCGTTAACTCTAATGAATAACGTATCGCTGTGATCTAAAAACTGGAAAACCGTTTCTAACTGATGGTAGCCATTATCAAGTTGACCAACAATATGTAGAAATAAGTTTAACTTCGCTGGTGCGGAAAATGAAAAAAATGCTTTTGTATTCAAGGCTGCCTCGTTAAATCTTCCAAGAGTGGATAACAATTTTTATCCGTAAATCGTCTTGTTGAATGGTTAATTGTTTTGCTAACTGAAATGGACCAATATGATGATATTTGCTGTAATTTATTTGCCAAATCTTATTGTTATAATGACTGATTAGCACATCTGGCAGTTGCGTTATTTCGTGATATTGAATGGTATCTGATGGCAAATAGGCAATCCCCTTTAGCCAGTTGTTCATTGCTCGAGTCGGTAAGTTTAAACCCGTTAACTGGTAAATTAAATTGTCTAAGTCTTGGGTTTGGTAACTTTCGCCATCAACCTCTACAGTAAAGTTACTTTTCTCACGCTTTAGTTCAAGCACTTTAATGCCAAATACGGTTGATAAGTTCAATAGTTCACTTTCTTGTTCTGTGTTTTTTTGCCAATGTAATGTCGCACTTTGTCGTTCTTTATTGGTAATAAAAGCAATCTTTCCGGCGATTACCCAATTATTAAGTGCTAATAATTGTTCATTTCGAACATTAATTTCTTGGTTGAGTTGATTATTGTCAACGGGGACATCATTTATGCTGCTACAAGCCGTTAATATACTTAATAAAAACAGCGTAATAAGATGCTTGCTGTACATGTTTTTCCTTGCTTAGTTAATGTTAACTCGCTCATTTTTATCAGTAGCGAAGTAATCGTAAGTTAATTTTGAACTAAAAGTAGCCGTATGCATTAAAATTGTCGGCTATGGCAATACTAAATAACGAAAATGTCTGAGTAATAGCACACTATCATCTTTCAATTTAATGTGATCTTTCGTAAAATTATCGCGATTTTTTGTCGCAGATCATAGGTTTTTTTTATTATCTGGCCGATAATAGCGCCAACAAGTTATTACTAGCTTATAATTAGCTCTGAAATAACTCATCATTCGCAGCAATATTTGCTTGCCGTTGAAATTTAATTGGATCCACTATATTCATATGTCGATAGTTGCAGTAGGTATAAATCACAAAACCGCTCCGGTTGCCGTTAGGGAAAAAATTTCTTTTAACCCTGATAACTTGAGTACTGCTTTGCAAGAACTGGTTAATTCAGTGGAATGCAAAGAAGCGGCGATTTTATCAACCTGTAATCGCACCGAACTGTACTTAGTGCAAGAAGGTGAAGTGGCAGTGACTCAGGAGCGCATTGTTAGATGGTTAGAACAACATCATAATGTACCCGCTTCAACCATTACTCCAAGTTTATATTGGCATCAAGATCAACATGCTGTAAATCATATGATGCGTGTTGCTTGTGGATTGGACTCATTAGTTTTGGGTGAACCACAAATATTAGGTCAAATGAAACAAGCCTATAACCAAGCGAAAGCTGCGGGTTCTATGGCGTTAGTGATGGACCGATTATTTCAGCGTACTTTCGGTGTAGCTAAGCAAGTACGTACTGACACTGAAATTGGCGCAAGTGCTGTTTCAGTTGCATTTGCTGCGGTTAACTTAGCTAAACATATTTTTGCCAGTTTAGAAAAAGCGCGGGTACTGCTTGTTGGCGCTGGTGAAACCATTGAGTTGGTTGCTAAACACCTTTATGAAAATAAAGTCGGCCATATTACAGTGGCTAATCGAACATTAAGCCGCGCCGAAAACATGGCTGAGCAATTTGGTGCTGATGTTATTACCTTGGCGCAAATACCTGAAATGATGGCAAACGCTGATATCGTTATCAGCTCTACCGGTAGTACCTTACCTATTATTGGCAAAGGTATGGTGGAACAAGCATTAACAAAAAGAAAACATCGCCCAATGTTTATGGTTGATTTAGCAGTACCACGCGATATTGAAGAGCAGGTTTCTGATCTGGAAGATGTTTTTCTTTATACCGTTGATGATTTGCAAAGTATTATTGCGAAGAACTTGGAAAATCGCCGTAAAGAAGCTGTGCTTGCAGAGGGTATTGTTACTGACCAATCGTCGAGTTTTATGTCGTGGTTACGCGGTTTAAATACCCAAGATACCGTTATTTCTTACCGTAAACAGTGTTTAGATAATCGAGATCAGCTACTTGAAAAAGCTATGCTACAGCTCGCTGCAAATAAAAAACCAGAAGCAGTTATCGCGGAGCTTGCCACGAAATTAACCAATAAATTTATGCACGCACCAACCAGTGCCATTCAGTCGGCTGCACAAGGTGGCGAATTAGATAGATTGGTTTATTTGCGCGATATTTTCAATATTGACCACCAAGAATAACTCGCTACTTTATACACCATTAACTTATAAATTATCATAGCGCGTGATGCCTATACTTGTGCCAGCATTGAAACTGCTGGTCAAGCCCTTTATACTGCTGGCGGTTCATTCAGCTATTACAGCACTAAGTTGATTCATTATTGGTTAACTTGGAATAAAAAATACTGCTATTTACTTGCCTAGTCGAATATAATGCGCGGGTAATTCATCAATTTCTGACTATATAAGATCATTTAATGAATAAATCTGTTTATCAAAAACTTGAGATCCTCGTTGAACGTTTTGAAGAAGTTCAAGCGTTATTGTCTGATCCTGAAACTATTGCGGATCAAGAAAAGTTTCAGGCCTTATCTAAAGAATTCTCTCAATTAGAAGTTGTTACTTCTGCATTCCATGCCTTTCAAGAAGCTGAAGATGATTTTGCCACTGCTGAAGAAATGCTAAAGGATGATGATCCTGATATGCGCGAAATGGCGCAAGAAGAATTTAAAGCAGCTAAAAAAGCGGTTGAGAAAATGACCGACGAGTTGCAAATTTTGTTATTACCGCGTGACCCTAAAGACGATAACAACTGTTTTGTTGAAATTCGCGCCGGTGCCGGTGGTGATGAAGCAGCGATATTCGCCGGTGACTTATTCCGCATGTATAGCCGCTATGCTGAAAAGCAAGGTTGGAAAGTTGAGTTGATGAATTCTAACGAAAGTGAGCAGGGCGGATTTAAAGAGATCGTTGTGAAAGTTAATGGCGAAGGCGTATACGGTCAAATGAAGTATGAGTCTGGTGGTCATCGTGTACAAAGGGTTCCTGAAACTGAGTCGCAAGGTCGTGTGCATACTTCTGCATGTACTGTTGTGGTTATGCCAGAGATTCCAGAGTCGCAGGCGATTGAAATTAACAAGGCTGACTTAAAGGTTGACACTTTCCGTGCCTCGGGCGCAGGTGGACAGCACGTTAACAAAACCGACTCGGCAATTCGTATTACTCATATTCCAACAGGTGTTGTGGTTGAGTGTCAGGACCAACGCTCGCAGCATAAAAACCGTGCACAAGCTATGTCAGTATTACAAGCACGCTTACAGCAAGCTGAAGATGAAAAACGTCGTAGTGAAGAAGAGTCTTCTCGTCGTAACCTTGTTGCTAGTGGCGACCGTTCTGAACGAATTCGTACCTATAACTTCCCACAAGGTCGCATGAGTGATCATCGTATCAATTTGACCTTATACCGATTAAACGAAATCATGGAAGGTAGTTTGCAGTTAGTGCTAGAGCCAATTATGCAAGAAAGTCAGGCTGACTTATTGGCAGAGCTTTCTGAGCAAAATTAGTGCGTGATTCTGTTGTACCGCAATTGTTATCGATTGAGCAATTGTCTTCGCTAACCATCGCACAGCTAATCGCTTATGGTCAGCAATGTTTGTCGCCAAATTCTGATAGTGCCAAGCTTGATGCTGAATTATTGATTTGCTTTGTTATTAACAAGCCAAGAAGTTACTTGCTTACTTGGCCTGAACAAAGCATATCAAGGCAAGAAGCAACAAGTTTTTCTAGCTTGCTATTGCGCCGCATGGAAGGTGAACCTATTGCTTATATCACCAAAACACGTGAGTTTTGGTCGCTACCTTTGCAAGTTTCTCCTGCCACACTTATTCCGCGCCCTGATACCGAAGTGCTTGTAGAACTGGTGTTAAATCATCATCTTGATAGTAAACTGAGTTGTTTAGATTTAGGCACAGGTACGGGAGCCATCGCTTTAGCGTTAGCTTCAGAACAACCACAATGGCAGATAGATGCTGTCGACTATAGTCACGATGCGGTTATATTAGCAAAATCAAATGCTGAACGTTTAAATTTAACGCAGGTTAATATTTGTCAAAGTGATTGGTATTACGCAATCGCTGAAGATAAAAGGTATGATGTTATCGTTAGTAACCCGCCTTATATTGACGAGCAAGACCAGCATTTATCAGAAGGCGATGTTAGGTTTGAGCCGAAAACGGCATTAGTTGCTGGCGATAATGGTTTGGCTGATATTAAAGTTATTGCCAGCCAAGCAAAGTACTACTTTAATCAAACTGGCCACTTGTATCTTGAACATGGCTTTGAACAAAGTTTGGCGGTACAAGAACTACTGTCGACTTTAGGTTATAAAAATATTAAGACCTTTAAAGATTACAATGATAATGACAGAATCACCTACGGCTGCTTTATCACTTCTACATAATAAAAAAAGCGTAAACTAACAAACAAATGGAGAATTTCGTGCTTAAACATTTACATATGACCATTGCTGCGATCAGCATTTTACTTTTTACTTTTCGTTTTGCTTTAACATTAGTTAACTCTGAAAAGTTAAACTTGAAATGGTTGAAAATCACCCCACATATTATCGATACTTTGCTATTGGGATTAGGTATTGCGTTATCAATTAAACTTGCCTTGAACCCAGCAGAGCAATTGTGGTTAGCGGAAAAATTATTTGCTGTTGTTGCTTATATTTTTACCGGTTACTACACCTTAAAACTTGCGCGTAACAGAGCTATGCAAATAATTGGCTTCCTTGGTGCAATGGGCTGGGTGATGCTAATTGTGCGTATTGCTATGAGCAAAGAAACTGTTTTTTTAGCCGGTTTGTAAAACGCTAAAAATACCGATTAGAATATTAAAAGAGAATTCATGAACGAGTTGTTGTTGTCAGAAATTAAATCTGAACAAAATGAACCTTTGCAAACCTTCCTATTACTAGAAGAATATATTTTTGGTGTTAATTTGCAGAAAGTTGACGAGCTTAGCGAGCTCGTTGATTGGTGTAAAAACGAAACTGAAAAAGTTAAAGAGCCGATAGAGCGTGCAGAAGTTCTAATTAATGCCTTATTTGTTGATCAACTGTTTATTGATAAGCAGCATGTCGTTTGGCCTGTCATTGCTCATCAATTGCCATCGGCGTTAAGTCACAAACTGATATCTCCAACGCTTAAAGCCGTGTTAATCGCTCATGTAGCTAATGCTTGTGACTGCAAAGCAGATATAGTTTTTGTACCAGAAAAGGCCATGATTCGAATTATTTGCGATGAAAATTATGCTATTATATTCGACCCCGTTACTGGTGAGTCGTTAAATTGGCATGAACTTGACGCGCGAATGAGTGAAATTTCAGGTGACCCATTTGAAATACAAATGGATGTTATGAAGCAAGAAAGTTTAGTGCTTGAACATATCAGCAGTTTAAAAGCAGCATTTATTCGTGAGCAAGCATATGACAATGCGTTAAAGTGTGTTGACATGTTGTTAGCTTTGAACCCGAATGACCCATTTGAACGTCGTGATAGAGGTTATTTATTGCATCAACTCGATTGCTTTAAAGTGGCGTATGACGATTATCAATATTTTGTTGAGCAATGTCCGAAAGATCCTGCCGCTCAACTTTTAAAACTTCAGCTAGATAAAATTTCAATTTCAGATACGATATTGCACTAATTAAACTTAACGTGAAGATGTTAGAAAAAGAATAATTAGCAAAATGTTAAGTTGAACAAATTTAAAGGATAAGTAATGCAAGATACAGTTGTGGCGAATGCGCCATTAATAACTAACGATGCAACGGTACTGGGTATTTTAGCGCTCATTTTAGGTTTTGTTTTTTATACTTCTAACAGCAGTAACGCCGCTTGTCGTTCATTTTATAAATATGTTCCGGCTTTACTAATGTGTTATTTACTGCCTTCTTTGCTGAATACGTTTGGCATCGTTAGTTCAGATATTAGTCAGGTAGATGAAGTCGCCAAATACTACCTATTACCAGCCTGTTTAGTTCTATTAACCTTAAGTATCGACATTAAGGCAATTGCAGGTTTAGGTAGTAAAGCGGTTATTATGTTCTTAACGGGTACTGTTGGTGTCATCATTGGTGGGCCGCTAGCGTTATTAATAGTTTCTGCCGTGTGGCCTGAACTTATTGGTGTATCTGGCCCTGATGCAGTTTGGCGCGGTATGGCAGCACTTGCCGGTAGCTGGATTGGTGGTGGTGCTAATATGTTGGCGATGAAGGAAATTTACGGCGCTGACGGCAAAATATTCACCATCATGGTCACGGTTGATATTGTTGTTGCTAATATTTGGATGGCGGGCTTGCTTTATATGGCAGCCAACCACAAGCGTATTGATGCTAAAAATGGCGCCGATACCTCAAGTATTGACCGCTTAGTTGAAAAAGTTGAAGCGCATACCAAAGCCAATGCTAAGAATCCTGAATTAAAAGATTATATGCTTATACTGGCTGTTGGCTTAGGTGCTGCCGGTTTTGCTCATTTAGCCGCTGATTCATTAGTACCGTTTTTCCAGGCTAACTTCCCTGAGTTAAAGAAGTTTAGTTTGCATAGTAAGCTGTTTTGGATCATCGTCATAGTAACAACCATAGGCTTAGCACTTTCATTTACTAAGGTAAGAAAGCTTGAATCAGTTGGAGCATCGAAGGTTGGTAGTAGCTTCCTTTATGTTTTAGTGGCGACTATCGGTTTACATATGGATATTACCCAAATTGTTGAAGCGCCTAAGTATATGGTGATTGGCTTAATTTGGATGGCAGTGCATGTTATTTTACTATTTGCTGTTGGTAAGTTTATTAAAGCACCAGTATTTTATTTAGCGGTTGGTAGTAAAGCGAATATTGGTGGTGCAGCTTCTGCGCCGGTTATTGCTTCAGCGTTCCACCCCTCTCTTGCACCTGTTGGGGTATTATTAGCGGTACTTGGTTATGCTTTAGGTACTTATATGGCATGGTTATGTGGGCAATTATTGAGAATTGTTGGTAGCTAAAACAGTTTTAGTATCAGGGCTAAGTTAATTAGTCCTATGAAAATTTTGGAAATCATTATGGCAAAGCAATTAATTTCACTTGGCGATATCGACATCGCAAATGATAAACCTTTCGTGTTGTTTGGTGGCATGAATGTACTTGAGTCACGTGACTTAGCAATGACAATTGCAGAAAAGTATGTTGAGGTAACAGAAAAGTTAAATATACCTTATGTATTTAAAGCATCATTTGATAAAGCTAATCGTTCGTCAGTAAGCTCTTATCGTGGCCCAGGTTTAGATGAAGGTTTAAAGATTTTTCAAGAAATCAAGTCAACATTTAATGTGCCAATTATTACTGATGTACATGAACCTTATCAAGCAGCACCTGTTGCAGAAGTGGCGGATATTATTCAGTTGCCGGCTTTTCTTGCTCGCCAAACTGATTTGGTTGTTGCTATGGCAAAAACTGACGCAATTATTAATGTGAAAAAACCACAATTTCTTGCTGCTCATGAAATGCGCCATATCATTAATAAATTTGGTGAAGCGGGCAACGAGGATATTATTCTTTGTGAGCGTGGTAGCTGCTTTGGTTACAACAATTTAATTGTAGATATGCTTGCCATGGATGAAATGAAAAACTATGCGCCAGTTATGTTTGACGCCACACACGCACTGCAACGCCCTGGTGGGCGTGAAGACTCTGCAGATGGACGACGTGCTCAAGCAGCACAGTTAGCGCGTAGTGGTATGGCAATTGGTATTGCTGGTTTATTTATTGAATCACACCCTGATCCATTAGCAGCGAAATGTGATGGTCCATGTGCTTTGCCATTAGATAAGCTTGAGCCGTATTTGACACAAATGAAAGCTATTGACGATTTAGTGAAAGGTTTTGAGCCTTTAATCACTGGCTAGCTAATTAAGCTTAAATATAGTTATTTCTAAATAGCTAATAGTTTGAATTTTAAGGGCGCTGCTAAGCGTCCTTTTTTATGTCTCAAAACTAAGCAGTAAATGTAATTCTAGAATAGATAAAGCGATGATATGCAGAGCTTATAGTTGATTGAATACTGATAATAAATTTGGTTATGACGGCGATATTAGCTGTTTAAGGGAAGAATATCGGAATAAAAAAGAGCCATGTATAATTGTAAACATGGCTCTTAAAATTAACTATTAACGACTTATTGTTGCTAATTAACCTTTGTCCAAATGATGGAAGTCGATATTTTCAATATTTTTTCCAGCATTCTCATCATTAAATATGCTTTCATCAAATTGATTTTCCGATTTGCCAACCACTAAAGTAACCATACTATCGCCAGTAACATTAACTGCTGTTCTTGTCATATCGAGTAAGCGATCAACACCAATAATTAAACCAATTCCTTCGACTGGTAAGCCAACTTGATTGAGTACCATAGCTAGCATGATTAGACCGACACCAGGAACTCCTGCAGTACCAATAGAAGCAAGAGTTGCAGTAAGAATTACCATTAAGTAGTCGGCTAAAGATAAGTCAATATTATAAACTTGAGCAATAAACACAGTAGCGACACCTTGCATAATCGCAGTACCGTCCATGTTAATTGTTGCACCTAGAGGCACAGTAAACGAAGAAATTGAATTATTAACACCTAATTTCTTTGTCGCCGTTTCTAAGGTAATAGGGATTGTTGCGTTACTACTTGAGGTTGAGAATGCAAATAAAGCTGCATCGCGCATTTTCTTTAGGAAAACAAATGGGCTTAAACGCGTTAATGTTTTTAATATCACAGGATAGGTAATTAAAGCGTGTGCTATTAATACAAAGAATACGCATAAGAAATACCATGCCAGATTTTTCAATTTCTCTAGAGGTAAATCGGTAAATAACCCCGCAAGTAAACAAAATACACCGTAAGGTGCCAGGTTCATTAAAATAGTGACTAGTCGCATGACCACTTCATTCATATCTTTAAATATACTCGCGACGCGCTCGCCAGGTTTACCCGATAATGCGATTGCCATACCAAATAGCAATGCAAAAATGATAACTTGTAGCATATTCCCTTGCGCAAAAGCGTTGAAAGGGTTGGTTGGAAACATATCAATAAAAACTTGCGCTAATGGCGGAGAGTCTTTTGCTATAAATGTTGTATCGGTTGCCTTATCAACACCTGCACCTGGCTCTACCATTAAAGCGACGAACATGGCTAAACTAATGGCAATGGCTGTTGTCATTAAATACAAAGCAATGGCTTTACCGCCAATTCGGCCAAGTTTGGATGTGTCTTTTAATGAGCAAGTACCACAAATAAGTGATACAAAGACTAAAGGTACGACCAGCATTTGTAAGCTGGCAATAAAAATTTTACCTACAACTTCAAATAAGCCATCAACAAATAATGCTCTAATAGAAATATCGAATAGATAAAGAGGGATAACAAAATCGCTACCATCAGGCATAAGTTTCTGTAGTAGAAAGCCTATGGTAATACCGGCAACCATACCGGTAACAATTCTTGTGGTTAAACTTGCTTGCTTTTTTTCAGTCATATTATTCTAGCTTTATGAAGCGATAACGTATTATGTTGCCGCTTGAAATATAAATCAAATGATTAGCAAACATTGCTAAGTACAATGAAATTATGTTTTTTTTGCTAATCACTGACCTTTTTAGAAAAATTCGGTTAAGATGAGAGGTGTTGATGATAAAAATTACCAGGGAGATGCTTTTTATGGCGCTACTTCAACGCTTTAGTTTTATTCTACTGTTTGCAACTTTAGTCGGTTGTGGGGGCAGTAGCGGTGGGTTTGAAGAAACCCCAGGTGATGGCGATGGAGGTACCACTCCTGAGGCTATTACCATTTCATTAGCTATTTCAAATACAACTGTTACTGGTGCTGCACCGGTAACTGTAACGGCAACGGTAATGCAAGGCTCTACTGCTGTCGCAAATCGAGCGGTTACATTCACTACCTCCTTAGCTGCTTTTTCTCCTACATCAGGTTCTGCACTGACTGATGCAAGTGGTGTTGCAACTATTACGCTAACAGCTGGTAGTGTACGTGGCGCAGGTGAAATCTCAGCATCAATATCTTCTGGGGAATCATCAACTGTACCATTAGGGTTTTCTACTCAAGGCGATGATATAGGTACCGTGGGTGATGTTAATATTAGCGTAGTACTAGTTGATGGTGATGGTAATCCTACTGATACTATTACCGCATCTCGTCCAGGTAAGGTCATTGCTAACGTTGATGGTATTAATATTCCTGTTATTGTGACATTTACAACAACGGTTGGTGATATTCCTATTGCTACAGCAATTACCGATAGTAATAATCAAGCGAAAGTTGATGTCTTTGCTGGTGCTTCACTAGGTGCTGGTGAAATTACAGCGACCATCAATAGTGGTGAATCAGGTAATGTTTTACTTGTTGTTGGTTCATCTACGGTTGTTATGGGTAGTGGTGAACCATTTGTAGAAGGTAACGCGGACATCAGCTTAGCTCAGATATCTGCTGGTGGTACAACTGTTGTATCAGTACGTATACTTGATGATCAAGGCAATTTGTTTACTGAGGCTGTTGAAGTTAATTTTTCTTCAGGCTGTACAAGTTTGTCTACCCCGACAGCAACATTAAGTAGTCCAATTACCACGTCAAACGGTATTGCGACTAGCACTTATTTGGCTAAAGGCTGTGTTGGCGATGATCCTATTAATGTAACAGCCAACGCAGGCGGTATTAATTTATCGGCTAATGGCACCGTTAATGTTTTACCTGCAGATGTTGGTAGTATTGAGTTTATATCAGCGACACCTGAAAATATTTCTATTTTAGGTACCGGTGGCTTAGGTGGTTCAGAAAGCTCAACAGTTATATTTCGTGTATTAGACACCAATTCAAATCCAGTTAATAACCAAGAAGTTAACTTTTCGCTTAATACTGATGTTGGTGGTATTAATTTAATTCCTACCAGCGCTACAACGGATAATAATGGTTTAGTTCAAACGGTTATTAATTCAGGCACTGTTGCAACAAGTGTTCGAGTTCAAGCGACAATTACAGATAGTTCACCAGTGACATCTTCACAATCTAGTCTATTAGTCGTTTCGACTGGCATTCCAGATCAAGATAGTTTCACTTTATCTGCATCAACGTTAAACCCAGAAGCTTGGAATATTTCAGGTACTGAAGTCACAATAACTACACGTATGGCTGATGCTTTTAATAACCCTGTACCTGATGGTACTGCAGTCAGCTTTACAACCGAAGGTGGTTCGATAGAGTCTTCATGTACAACTACTAATGGTGTGTGTTCCGTTATTTGGCGTAGTCAACAGCCGCGACCGGAAGGTCATGTGTTGGGTGATATTAATAACTTAAATCATCAACCTGAAGCATCTAATACAATGGGACAAAAGTTTGGTGGCAGAGCGACAATTTTAGCTACAGCTATTGGGGAAGAATCGTTCCCTGATACCAACGGCAATGGTCGTTTTGATGCGGCAGAAATGGCGGCGTTTTTGGGAACTAATGTAAGTGGTGAGCTTTATGATTTAAAAGAAGCATTTGTTGATCACAATGAAGACGGGCTTTTTAATCCATCGGAAGCTGGTGGAGAAGATGGTGGTGAACTAGAAGTGCCTGGCTCAGGTGACTTTAACAACAATGGTGTTTTCGACCTTGATGATAACTTATATAATGGTGTTTTGTGCTCAATTCCAACGCATGCAGGTTGTTCTACGGTGCAAAACTCAATAAATGTTCGGGGTTCATTGGTACTAGTCATGTCTACTAGTGGCGGTCGTGGTGTTATTACAGGGACATTTGATGCCGTGGCTGCAACTGTTGATCATGATAACGATGTAAATACGCCAGAAATAGCGAATCCGAATTTAGATTCGACCGATAATACCTTATACATTGCAGGTGAAAGTACAGGCACGGTTAGTTTTAATGTTGCTGATTTGCATAACCAGCCTATGCCCGCAGGAACTGTTGTTACTGCATCAACTACTGTTGGCTCAGTAGTAAATGGCGGTAGTTTTACTTGGCCAAATGATAATCATAATGGTGGTGTAAGTTTATCAGTGGGTATAAAAGGTGAGAGTGAGCCTGTATCTGGTACACTCTTCTTAACTGCGGAGTCACCGAGCGGGGTAGTATCTCAACTAGGCAGTGTGAGTATTGTTATTCAATAATATAATTAGTGACTAATTAAAAAAGCCGCTAATTGAGCGGCTTTTTTGTTTTTAATTTTGACAGTGGCTAAGTTAGCATTAAAAATTTACTGCATAGTGATTTTGTTAAAAACTATTTGTTAATTTCTTCAATCAAAAATGCAGAAATTTCTCCACCTGCTTTTAATGTTCTATCACGGCTTTCAGCACCTAACCCGCTGCTATCGGTAAATGGGGCTATTTCCATCATGTCAGCACCAGTAATAGGGCACTGAGCCGCCACAGCACGCAATATTTTCATTGCTTCACTAGGTGATAGACCGTCAGGCTCAGGAGTACCTGTTGCTGCTGCATATGTCTCATCTAGCGCGTCAATATCAAAACTTACATAAACTTCATCAACGTTGTCTGCTTTTAACTGCCCAACAATTTTTTCAATAATAGCATCAACACCTTGCTCTTTTACTTCATGAGCCCAATGCTGTTTGACACCAAAAGTACCTTCCCAGTGTGATTTTGGTTTGCCACTTGAGCGAATACCTACTTGAATTAAGTCGCGGTTGTCTGTTAAGTCGTCAAGAATATGCGTACACCATGAGCCGAAACACAAGTCGATACCTAAGCGCTCAACGAGTAAGTCAGTATGGGCATCAAAATGGACAATGGCAGCACGCTTCCCTTGTTTCTTCTTCGCTTGTAAGTAGGCTTTGGTTAATGGGTAGCTTACTGAGTGGTCGCCACCAATACCAAAAATACCTTTATTAGGGAATTCAGCATAAAAATCATGTAGCACATCTTCAGTGATGGTTAATGGGCTAACTGCAAATTCACTATCTGGGTTCTGATATAAGGCTTTACGACAGTTTGCTAAAGTTGCTTCATTTAAGTATTTATCATGTAATAAATGTGGGATAACTCTAACGTCGCCTAAATCAAATGCCGTTAATCCCGGATATTGTTCAAGTAAAGTCGAGCGAACAAATAATGGTCCCCAGTTTGCACCACGTAATATACCGCCACCACAGTCAGAGGCAACGCCAAGCACTACTGCATTTCCTGATTCTGGCAAACTATCTAGGCTATTTTTCCATAAAGCATCGATATTATCTGCTTGACCGAATAATGCTTGATGGAGCTGCTCTTTGCGCTCTTTTGCTGTATTTACAGTAAAAACACCGTTTCCCGGCGGGCATAAGCATTGAGTTATTTTATTCTTAAATGCTGACCATGAAGTTGTCATGTTTATTCTCTTCCTAGTAAAAGGTATTGAAATTCACTTAAATGAACGCAAACTACCTGGAGTGATTGTAAAAAATATTTTTAGTGGCGAGAAACTAAAGTTTTTTAAGCCTTAGCTCTTAAGTTTTTATAAAAAGTCGATTATGATGGCGCCGAAAAATTCGTATCATTATAGCTAAAAGTAGTAAAAAGGCACATATATAAAAAATTATTGCTTGTCAGCTTGCTAAATTACAGATATATCTAATAGTAATTTTAGTCTCAAACTTAATTTTACGTCTCAGTGTGGTTGATTAGTGTAAGTTTTGTTAGGTGTGTTGCTCGCGCAATATCTAACATTTAAGTGCGAACCCTGTGACGAAACTGACGATAGTCAGCTTAGTAGGAATATAGAATAATATGGCAAAATCTCTGGTAATTGTGGAATCGCCAGCCAAAGCGAAAACAATTAACAAGTACCTTGGTAAAGACTTTATTGTTAAGTCAAGCGTAGGTCATGTGCGTGACTTACCGCACGGTAGCACTGGTAAAAAAGTTGCCGCGAAATCTCCTGCCGAAGTAAGAAAAATGACCCCGGCAGCAAAAGCTAAATATAAGCAAAAGCGCGATAAACTTGCGCTTGTTAATCGTATGGGGATTGACCCCGATAACGATTGGAACGCCAACTACCAAACACTCCCAGGTAAAGAAAAAGTTGTTAGTGAATTAACTAAACTTGCCAGCAATGCTGACACTATCTATCTCGCAACCGATTTGGATAGAGAGGGAGAGGCTATAGCTTGGCACTTAAAAGAAATAATTGGTGGTGACGACGATAAATTTAAACGCGTTGTTTTTAACGAAATAACTGAAAACGCCATTCAACAAGCATTTTCTACTCCAGGTGAGTTAAGCATGCCTGGGGTTAACGCTCAACAAGCACGACGCTTTTTAGACCGTGTTGTTGGCTTTATGGTTAGCCCACTATTGTGGAAGAAAGTTGCTCGTGGTTTGTCTGCAGGTAGAGTGCAATCTGTTGCGGTTAAACTTGTTGTAGAAAAAGAGCGTGAAATTAAAGCTTTTGATCCTAAAGAGTTTTGGGAAGTGAATGCGGAAACCAAAACTGTGACGGGTGCTGATTTTGTTTTAGACGTTTCCCATGAAAATGGTAAAGCATTTAAACCGACTAATGAAGCCGATACAAATAAAGCATTAGCAGTATTAAAGTCTTCCGACTTTACCGTTAGTAAACGTGAAGATAAACCGTCGAAAAGTACACCATCAGCACCGTTTATTACTTCTACATTACAACAAGCTGCAAGCACAAAATTAGGTTTTGGTGTTAAACGCACTATGGGCTTAGCTCAACGCCTGTATGAAGCCGGGCATATTACTTATATGCGTACCGATTCAACCAATTTAAGTAAAGATGCCGTTGATTCTTGTCGCGGTTATATTAGCGATAATTTTGGTGATAATTATTTACCAGAAAAAGCTAAAATTTATAGTAGTAAAGGTAATGCACAAGAGGCGCATGAAGCTATTCGTCCGTCGAATGTGAAGCTTGAAGCGGCATTGTTAAACGATGTTGATGCAGACGCTAAAAAGCTTTATGAGTTAATTTGGCGTCAATTTGTTGCATGTCAAATGACAGCAGCGCGCTATACGGTCAGTACTATTACCGTTGCTGCATCTGAGTTCGATTTAAAAGCTAAAGGTCGCGTGATGCAGTTTGATGGTTGGACACGAGTCCACCCTCAACTGTCTAAAGGTGATGACAAGCACTTACCGGATTTATCTGTTGGCGAAGTACTCAATTTAGAAAAACTTAATCCATCACAGCACTTTACTAAGCCACCAGCACGTTTTGGTGAAGCGTCATTAGTAAAAGAGTTAGAAAAGCGTTCAATTGGTCGCCCATCAACTTATGCATCAATTATTTCGACGATTCAAGATCGTGGTTATGTACGTTTAGATAAAAAACGTTTTTATGCTGAAAAAATGGGTGAAATTGTTACTGATAGCTTATCAGAAAGCTTTAAAAACCTAATGAATTACGATTTTACAGCCAATATGGAACAAGAGCTTGATGAAGTTGCTGACGGAAAAGCTAACTGGAAAGATGTACTCAATGGTTTTTACCATAACTTTACTGAGCAATTAACCCTCGCTGATAAACCATCAGAAGAAGGTGGTATGCGTAATAATGAACCTATTGTTACGGATATTGATTGTCCAACTTGTGGTCGTAAAATGGGTATAAGAACGGGATCAACTGGTGTGTTCTTAGGTTGTACAGGCTACGCTTTACCACCTAAAGAGCGTTGCACTACCACCATGAATTTAACTCCAGGTGAAGAGGCTGTCAGCGTTTTAGCTGAAGATCAAGAAACCGAAGCGCTTCGTGCTATGCATCGTTGTAATAAATGTAGCACTGCAATGGACAGCTACTTGATTGATGAAACACGAAAACTTCATGTTTGTGGTAACAACCCTGTTTGTGATGGTCTTGAACTAGAGAAGGGTGAATTTAAACTGAAAGGTTATGATGGTCCGATACTTGAGTGTGATCGTTGTGAATCTGAGATGGAATTAAAGTCAGGCCGTTTTGGTAAGTATTTCGACTGCACTAATAGTGAATGTAAAAATACCCGTAAGCTATTGGCAAATGGCGAAGCTGCGCCGCCAAAAGAAGATCCTGTACAATTACCTGAATTAGCTTGTGAAAAATCTGAAGCACACTTTGTTTTACGTGATGGTGCTGCTGGCATATTCTTAGCGGCCAATACGTTCCCTCGTTCGCGCGAAACACGGGCTCCTAAAGTAGCTGAGCTAGCGCGTTTTCGTGATCGGATTTCAGAAAAATTCTATTACCTTGCTGATGCGCCGGCACAAGATCCCGATGGTAATTTAGCTGTTGTTCGTTATAGCCGTAAAACGAAGGAACAATACGTTATGACCGAGATTGAGGCTGGTGATGCTAAAGCGAAAGCTACGGGCTGGACAGCAAAGTATGTTGATGGTAAATGGATCGAAGAGTTACCGAAGAAAAAGGCTAAAGCAAAACTTAAGGCGAAAGCTAAAGCAAAGCCAAAAGCTAAGAAAACAGCTTAACTCTCGTAGAGTTAAAGAAAAAAAGCGCTAAATTATTAGCGCTTTTTTTATGGCTGAAATAATTGATTTAATATTGAAAAAGAAAATTTATTTATACAAAGGAGTATAAGAACGTTTGTGAATAAATCGCTCTAGTTAGAATAAAAGCATAACAAGGTTTTATGTGGCGCTGCTTTTAGCTTTGGACTTGCTACTCACCAAACTCGATTACATCAATCACACGTCGCGCTTCTGCAATTGTGCAATCAGTGCGTTGCATTAATTCAGTGACTGTGATGCCAGGTTTCTTTTGTGCTATGGTCACAAGCATATCAAAACCTAAGTTTTTTCGTTGCTTCGACAAATGTGTGGCTAGCCATTGCCAACTAGGCTCCTCACTAGCCTCTATAACGTGAATTGTCGCTTCTAACTGTTCAAACGTTGCCTTAAGCTGCCAATTCCTTGAACGACCTATACGGTTAATCTCACAGCCTTGCTCGCGAATAAGCGCCTTAAGTGCATATGCTTTTAAAACTCTTCGTAAGAATGAAGGTAACGTTATGTATGGAATATGGTTTTTGGGTGTTTTCATATTTTGGATATTAAAGATAAAAGCCAGCGTTAACGCTGGCTTCTCAGTCTTGCAAATTAGCTTACCATTTTTTCTTCGGTTGAAATAGTAAGTCTAAATCATCTTCTTCTGCTTTTGCTTTTTTCGCAGCGTCTTTAGCATTAGTATTTTTTAGTGACGAAGTAATTTCTTCTAGAGCAGATTCAATTTCTTCGCGTTTGGCTTTACAGTAATCTGTTTGTACTGCACTTTCTGATATGGTTTGTAATGCTTTCTCAAAGTATTGACGTGCGCTGCCAAGCATTTCTTTTTGATGGGCCATATTGCCGCGTTTTTGCAAGCTTTCAACACCTATTTTAAGTTGCATTGCCGACAGTTTATGATCTTCTTGAGTATAAGTTTGCGCGTCTAAATTACCTTTGGTTTGCTCTGATTTTAATGTAACTCTTAGTTTTTTAATACACTGTAAAATACCAACCAAGTGTTGTTCATTGTCAGGTAATGTGAAATTTTGCTCGCTGACTGGTGCGCTATTGTTTCCTTTGCTGGCGTTTGCTCTTGCTTCCATTTCTTGTACGCGTTTAGCAAATGCTTTGTTTTCCGGCATAATTTGCGCCATGTTTTTAGCGGCGCTTAAACTGCGATTATTTAATATTTCAACTAAGATAGGATTGCTTGGTAAATTAGCTAAGCTTAAAATTAATTCTTCTGTTTCATCAATTATTGCTTTTTGTTTGGCAACTTTAGCGCGTTTTTCTTGTTCTAATTTTTCTTTATGTTGCTGTATTGCGTTGACTACCACGACAATGATAATTAAAGCGATAATTAAAGCGATGATAATGCCCATGTTTAATTCTCTATTTTGGAAAATATAAATTGCTAGTGTAGCAGTCTACAAAAATTGTTAACTGAAGCAAAGAAGAAAGCATTTTCTTTTCAGACCTTAACAACAAAATAACCTTAAAAAGGTTAGTTTAGTACCATATTCACTATGAATTATAGTGCAAAGAGATAATTTGCAGATTAATTGAACAAAATGTAAAAAATAATATGGAATAAATTTTCATTTAAGTATATATTTTTCGAATAAGAAAATTCCGAATTACAATTATGAAGCTGCAGCAACTCCGTTATATCGTCGAAGTCTTGAACAATAATTTAAATGTTTCCGCTACCGCAGAAAGTTTATTTACCTCTCAGCCTGGTATCAGTAAGCAAGTTAGAATGCTTGAAGATGAATTAGGCATTCAAATTTTTGGTCGTAGTGGTAAGCATCTTACTCATGTTACTTCTGCGGGTAATGAAGTGATTAATATTGCCACTGAAATACTGTCAAAAGTTGAAGCCATTAAGGCGGTTGCTCGCGAACATACACAACCTGATGAAGGTAAGTTACGTATCGCCACGACACACACGCAAGCACGTTATGCTTTACCTGATGTCATTCAAGGCTTTATGAAAAAATATTCAAAAGTTTCGTTGCATATGTACCAAGGCACACCTGCACAAATTAGCGATGCCTCGAGTAAAGGTGAAGCTGACTTTGCTATTGCCACAGAGTCATTACATTTATATAACGATTTAGTCATGCTGCCATGTTATCACTGGAATCGAAGTATTATTGTCAAGCCTGAACATCCATTGGCTAATAAGACGAACATTACTATTGAAGATATTGCTAAGTATTCGTTAGTCACTTATGTATTTGGTTTTACTGGCCGTTCGGAGCTTGATGCTGCCTTTAGTCAAATAGGTGTTGAACCTAAAATTGCTTTTACTGCGACGGATGCTGACGTGATCAAAACTTATGTCAGGCTTGGTGTTGGTGTTGGTGTGATCGCAAGCATGGCAATGGATCCCGATATCGATGATGATTTGGTAACAATTGATGCTAGCCATCTATTTACACCAAGTACAACTAAAATAGGCTTCAGACGTGGAACATTTTTACGCGGTTATATGTTTGATTTTATTGAGCGCTTTGCACCACATTTGAATCGTGATTTAGTGACTCGTGCGATTTTGTTAAAAAATAACGCTGAAATTGATGAAATGTTTGCCAACATTAAATTGCCAATGCGTTAAGTTTTCCTGTATTTAGTCACTAAAAAAGCCGTATTGATTCAATACGGCTTTTTCGTTTCTGCAGTTGAATAAGAGTTATCGCAATACTAACATTCGATAATATTTACTGCTAAACCGCCGCGTGAGGTTTCTTTATACTTTGTTTTCATATCGTTACCAGTATCCCACATGGTTTTAATTACTTTGTCTAAAGAAACTTTTTGCTTGCCTGTACCGCGTAGAGCTAAGCGAGAAGCATTTATTGCTTTAACTGAACCCATTGCATTACGTTCAATGCAAGGCACCTGCACTAAGCCGCCAACAGGATCACAAGTTAGCCCTAGGTTATGCTCCATACCAATTTCAGCGGCATTTTCAACTTGAACAGGTGAACCACCCATAATTTCAGTCAGTGCGCCTGCAGCCATTGAACAGGCAACACCTACTTCTGCTTGGCAGCCACCTTCAGCACCTGAGATAGTGGCGTTGGTTTTGTATAAAATTCCGATAGCAGCGGCTGTTAATAAGTAGCGAATGCAGTCATCGTCACTTACTGATTTAATAAATTTATCGTAATAGCATAACACCGCAGGGATAATACCTGCTGCGCCATTGGTTGGCGCAGTAACTACGCGACTACCGGCAGCGTTTTCTTCATTTACTGCTAAAGCGAATAAATTAACCCAATCCATCGCTGAAAGGGGGTCAACATTCTTTTCAACGTTTAGTGCGCGGTGTAAAGCAGGTGCACGTCGAACAACTTTTAAGCCACCAGGTAAAATGCCTTCGGTAACCATACCGCGATCAACACTGGCTTTCATTGCATGCCAAATATCGAGTAAACCTTTACGAATGTTTACTTCATCTTGAAGGCACTTTTCGTTATCCATCATAATGGTACTAATACTTAAGCCTTTTTCATTGGCAAGTTGTAGTAGTTCGTCAGCAGTAGAAAAACGATGCGGACGGTTAATATTAGAATGTGTTGATAAAGCTTTATCTTTTTCTTTTTCAAAGTCGCAATCTTTGACAATAAAACCACCACCAATTGAATAGTAAGTTTCTTCAAAAATGACTTCATCATCACTATAGGCAAAAATAGTCATTGCATTGGCATGAGCCGGTAGGGTTTTGCGACGGTGATAAATAATGGCGTTTGATTTTGGGAAATCAATAAGGTGTTGCATGTTCAGGCTAATTTTTTCACTGGCAACAACATCTGCTAATGTTGATTCAATAGAGTCAACAGGGATTGTTTCAGGGCTTTGACCTGTTAAACCTAAAATAACGGCTTTACCCGTACCGTGGCCAATACCGGTTTGGCCTAGCGAACCAAATAATTCACATTTTACTCGGTCTGTTTTGGTCAACTTATCTTCTGCAATAAGATTTTCAACAAATAGTTTTGCCGCTTTCATTGGCCCGACGGTATGAGAACTGGAAGGACCAATTCCTATTGAAAACATATCAAATACACTAATCATAAATAAACCTGAATAAATACTGTTAAATGTAGCTTAAAATAAAATTTTGTTCGGTGATTGTAGCTGAAAGCTTTCAGCATGCAAAACAAAATATTGTCGCAAATAGTATAATTATAGTGGTTAACGATAAGTGCCACTGCTTAATTTAGTATTAAGCTAAGATCGTGGAGTATGGCAGCCGTTGCACCCCAAATATTGTATTCTTGATATGGCATAAAGTGTACGTTGTGACTTTTACCTTTATGGTAAAACGGTACTTTTATATGATGTTCACGTAATAAAAAGTGCGACAAAGGCACATGAAACACTTCTGCTACTTCATTATCGTCAAATTGGTAGTTGTCGTTTTTTCTGGCAAAAGCAACAATTGGCGTTATTTCATATCCTGAAATAGTTTGGTAAGAGGTTAGTTGCCCAAGCACCTGAATATCTTTTGATTTTAGCCCTATTTCTTCTTCTGTTTCCCGCAGCGCTGTGGCAATCATGCTTCGGTCATTCGGCTCAACTTTACCGCCAGGAAAGCTAATTTGTCCTGGGTGATGGGTCAGGTGACTTGCGCGTTTAGTTAATAAAACTTCAAGTTGACCTTGGTTGCTCACAATGGGAATAAGCACGGCTGCGCTTTTAAGTTTATGAGGGGAATTGAAATTGTGCTCTGATTTGGGTAAAGCCTGCATTTGAAAGCGTTGGGCAAATTCATCTTTGGTCATACTTTACCCTTACAGAGCTAACTGGAAAATAATTACATTGCCCTGAAACCTTTATAAACTATTGCTATTTAGCTTGCTAAGTACAGGGAGAATTTTATTCACTTTATCGTATGTTTCTTGGTATTCACTGTCAACGTTTGAATCTGCGACTAAACCGCCGCCTGCCCAGCAATAAATATTCTGATTATGGCAAATTAATGTACGAATAGTGATGCTAGTATCCATACGACCACAAGCAGACAAGTAACCTATAGAACCACAATATACGCTACGTTGATTTGGTTCTAATTCTTCGATGATATCCATAGCGCGAATTTTTGGCGCTCCGGTAATTGAGCCACCTGGAAAAGCCGCACGTAATAAGTCGCTACCGTCAAACTCAGAGTTTATTGTACCGACAACAGTACTAACTAAATGATGCACGGCGGGGAAACTTTCAATAGCAAAAATTTCTGGTACTTTAACGCTACCCGGTTGGCAAACACGACTAATATCGTTACGTAGTAGGTCAACGATCATTAAATTTTCAGCTTTGTCTTTACTTGAATGCTGTAATTCGCGGGCATTTTTTTCATCAACAACTGCGTTACTGCTTCTTGGACGTGTGCCTTTAATAGGTTTACTCTGCACCTTGTCGCCAGATAATTGCAGGAATCGTTCTGGCGAAATACTTAAAATAGTGCTGTTTTCAAAGCGTAAGAATGCAGAAAAAGGTGCTTTGTTTTCATGACGTAACGCGCAATAGGCTTGGTATTCGCTGCCGTTATATTGCGCACTAAAACGCTGCGCCAAGTTAATTTGATAACAATCACCTGATAGAAGATAGTCTTGTACTTTATTAAATTTCTCGCGGTATTGCTCAGCTTGCATATTAGATTGCCAAGATGACTTCAGTTGAAATTTTTCTTGTGGTGGCAGCATTTTTTGCAATGCTTGGGTAAAAGTTTGGCTGATACTTTCACGTTGGTCATCGTCACACAATAGCCAAAATAGCTGTGTTTGTTTGTCAAAAATTATTGCTTGTTGATAAATGCCGACAGCCATTTCTGGGACACTAATATCTTTTTGTGTTTGTTGTTGAATCACTTCAAAGCGCTTGCCTAAGTCGTAGGAAAAATACCCTAAAGTGCCACCACTAAATGGCAAATCACTTGGAATAATACTTATTGTTGAGAATAATGTTTTTTGCTCTTGCTTGATTAACAGTAATGGGTCTGCCTGACTTTGATAGCGGCTACTAGTAACTGTATTTTCTACTATTGTAGTATCACCATATGTGGTTAAGGTTATACTGGGCTGCCAAACTAAAATATCATAACGGCTATCAACATGAGAGCTCTCACAAGAGTCTAACCACATTGCCCAAGGTTGTTGCTCAATAGTGGCAAAGAGTGTTTCACTGCTGTAAGTAAGCGCCAATTTTAAAGGCTTAGCTGAAAGTTGTTTAACTGAATTTAACGGCAAGGTATTCTCACACAATTTTGCGTTGGTAATCCAATTATAACTAATTGAAAGACCATAGTATTAAGCATTAATTAGTTATCTAAGGTCATTATATTAGACCATTTGATACTGGTAGCTATGTAATAAGCAAGGTATGATATCGGCAAATTTATAACTTTCAACTATAGATTGAATATCTCTCGCTGATCTTCATATAAAAGAGACCGTTATGGCAATTATAAAACAACAAGATTTAATCGAAAGTGTTGCAGATGCGCTGCAATATATTTCTTATTATCACCCGTTAGACTTTATTCAAGCACTTGAGCAGGCTTATCATAAAGAAGAAAGTCAGGCGGCGAAAGACGCTATTGCACAAATTCTTATTAACTCACGTATGTCAGCTCATGGTAAACGCCCAATTTGTCAAGATACTGGTATTGTTACCTGTTTTGTTAAAGTGGGTATGGCTGTGCAGTGGGACAATACTGATTTAACCGTACAACAAATGGTTGATGAAGGTACTCGTCGTGCATATTTAAATCCTGATAACCCATTACGTGCTTCAATCGTTGCTGACCCTGCAGGCAAACGAATTAATACCAAAGACAACACACCGTCTGTTGTTCATATTGATATGGTACCGGGCGACCATATTGAGGTGATGATTGCCGCTAAAGGCGGCGGCAGTGAAAATAAATCTAAAATGGTTATGTTAAATCCGAGTGATTCAATTGCTGATTGGGTTGTAAAAACCTTGCCAACAATGGGAGCAGGCTGGTGTCCTCCAGGTATGTTGGGTATAGGTATTGGTGGTACAGCTGAAAAAGCGGGTGTACTAGCCAAAGAAAGTTTAATGGATCCTGTTAATATTCAAAAGCTACTTGACCGTGGCCCAGAAAATGCCGAAGAAGAGCTGCGCTTAGAAATCTACGATCGCGTTAACAAACTTGGCATTGGCGCACAAGGGCTTGGCGGGTTAACTACCGTTGTTGATATTAAAATTAACTCAGTACCAACTCATGCCGCCTCTAAACCTGTTGTGATGATCCCTAACTGTGCAGCTACCCGTCATGTTCATTTTCACCTTGATGGCTCAGGTCCAGCAGATTTAACTCCTCCTAAATTAGAAGATTGGCCTGAAATTACTTGGGAAGTAGGTGATAATGTTCGCCGTGTTAATGTTGATGAATTATCAAAAACCGATATTAGCGAGTGGAAAACTGGTGAAACTGTACTATTAAACGGTACTATTTTAACTGGTCGAGATGCTGCACATAAACGTATTCAAGATATGTTAGCGGCAGGACAAGAGTTACCAGTCGACTTTAAAGATAAGTTTATATATTACGTTGGCCCAGTAGACGCAATTGGTGATGAAGCGGTAGGTCCAGCAGGTCCAACTACGGCTACACGTATGGATAAGTTTACCGAAATGATGCTAGCTGATACTGGTTTATTGGGCACTATCGGTAAAGCCGAACGTGGTCCAGCGACTGTAGAATCAATTAAAAATCATAAGTCAGTTTACTTAATGGCCGTTGGTGGCGCTGCTTATTTAGTGTCTAAAGCGATCAAAAAAGCTAAAGTGGTTGCCTTTGAAGATATGGGTATGGAAGCTATTTACGAATTTGAAGTAGAAGACATGCCAGTAACGGTTGCCGTTGATAGCTTAGGCGAGTCAGCGCATGTAACCGGCCCAGCAATTTGGCAGGCTAAAATTGAAGAAATAGATAGCAAGCTAAAAGGCGAATAGTTATTGATCTAAAAGCGCCCGTTAAGGGCGTTTTTTTTAGCATAAAAAAGAGTAAAAAAAGTAGGATTTTATGAGTAAAAAAATAACCAATTTTAGTGCTTTAACGGCATTGGCACTGGCTGGTGCGGCAAATGTCACAGTGGCAGAGGAACAAAGCACTTTAGACGTAAGTGCCCTAACTGAATTTAATCAAATTCATGACTTTGTCGTTTCACCACAAGGCGATAGTTTTATTTATCGTTTAAAGAAAGGCATTCGTTCAAGCGACAACCACCTGTATCTACAGCAAGTAAACTCAAACAAAAGCCAGCAATTAACCAGCAATAAAGCAGGTGAAAGTAATGTGATATATGCAAAAGATGGTAAGAGTATTTACTTTCTTTCATCACGAAGTGGTAGCTCGCAAATTTGGCAATTACAGTTAACTGGTGGCGAAGCACAGCAAATATCTGCACTACCACTTGATATTAACGGTTTTAAAATGTCTAACGACGGCCAGCGTTTTGCCCTTTCATTAACAGTAATGCCGGGTTGTGAAACTATGCAGTGCACGCTTGATGCAAAAGCTGCTGATGCTAAGAAAAAATACAATGTTCGCGCCTATGACCAATTAATGGTTCGCCATTGGGATACCTGGAACACTGAATATAAATCACACTTATTTATTGCTGAGCGTGCTGAAAAAGGTGCCTTTACTAACGCAACTGATTTAATGCCAACGTGGCAAGGTGATATTGCTGGTGCCGGAGAGGTGAGTTTTCACCCTAATGGTACACGTTTAAGTTTCTCTGCCAAATTACCAAGTAAAGAGCAGGCGTGGAATACTAATTTTGATATTTTTGAAGTAAATCTCGCCGATAAAAAGCTTCATAACTTAACCACTGAAAATACTGCTTGGGATGCTAAGCCAGTGTATTCGCCTAATGGTCGTTACTTAGCTTATAAAGCTATGTCGGTACCAGGTTATGAGTCTGATAAATTTACCGTTATGATACGTGATAGCCAAACAGGTAAAACCCGCGCGGTTGCTAAACAATGGGACCGATCAGTCAGTGAATTAGTGTTTGCTGAGGATAATCGCACTCTTTATGTAACAGCAAATGATATTGGTCAAAAAAGTATTTTTGAAGTAAATCCAGAGTTTGGTGATGTTCGCAGTGTTTATAGTGATGGAACGGCAGGGAAAATAGCCGTTACTGCTGATAAAGTATTTTTTACACGTCACGCTATTAACGCGCCAACAGATATTTATGCCATTGATCGTGACGGTTATCAGTTAAAGCAGTTAACGCAAGTTAATAAAGAAAAGTTAGCTAATATAACGTTAGCTGACTTTGAGCAGTTCAGCTTTAAAGGTTGGAATGATGAAGACGTTTACGGTTACTGGTTAAAGCCTGCTAATTATCAAGCCGGTAATAAATACCCTATTGCGTTTTTAGTACATGGTGGTCCGCAAGGTAGCTTTGGCAACATGTTCCATTATCGTTGGAATGCACAATTGTGGGCAGCACAAGGTTACGCAGTGGTGATGATCGATTTTCACGGTTCAATTGGCTACGGTCAGGAATTTACTGACTCAATCGCTCGTGACTGGGGCGGAAAGCCATTAGAAGATTTACAAAAAGGCTTTGCTGATATTACCAAGAAAGAACCATGGATGGATGCAGAAAATGCCTGCGCACTTGGTGCATCATACGGTGGTTACATGATGAATTGGATACAAGGGAACTGGGCTGATGGTTTTAATTGTATTGTAAATCACGCAGGCTTGTATGATATGCCAAGTTTTTATGGTTCAACTGAAGAACTTTGGTTCCCAGAGCATGATATGGGGGGGCCAGTATGGGAAGGTAGTGAAGACTACAATAAATATAACCCTGCTGCGCTAGTTAAAGAATGGCGTACACCTATGTTGGTTATTCAAGGTGAGTTAGATTATCGTGTTCCGTATGCGCAAAGTTTAGGGGCTTTTACAGCCTTGCAGCGCCAAAATATTCCAAGTCGTTTAGTGATGTTCCCAGATGAAGATCATCATATTCGTAATCCGGATAACTTAAAGGTGTGGTATCAGGAGGTATTTAACTGGATGAATAAATACCTTAAGTAGTTTTATTTTGTGCGAAGATATTAAAAAGGTAATTCAAGCAATTGAATTACCTTTTATTTTTGGCATTGCCAAATTTAGGGCTACACTTATTATAAACAATAAGCCGATTTTATAGGTAAACATTTCATGGATGAAAATCAAGAAGTTGAACAGCGCCTCGTCACTATTATTTACTACAGTGATTTATCACTTGAATTAATGCATGAAGTACAAACTTTCCCTCAAAGTAAAACCGGCCGAGTAGTGATCCCTGAAAGTTTTAAGGCTGACAAATCTATTATTGCAGTATGTGATGGTGAAGTATCAATTTTAAACAAAGTAGGTGATAGAACCTAAAAAGTTATTAACCTCATCAGTAAATTATGCTCTAATAACTGGTAATATTTACAGTGTTTGGCGCTTTTATGAATTCATCGTTTTTTTTAACTTGGCTCTCACCAGAGCAATTACCTGTGCTAGTTGCCAGTATTTTAGTTTTACTTAGTGGTCTAATTATCCTCGTCGCTTTGTTATTTCGTAAGCTTTCCATCTGCCAAAATAATGTACTTGCTCAACAAAGCGTGTTGCAACAACTTACTGAGAAAATAAACCTTAGTTATGAGGTTAGTAGCAATAACCAACAACAACTGCAGCAGCAGCTCAACAGCAATCATCAACATTTAGCGCATCAACAAAGCGACTTAAAAGCGCATTTTGAGCAAAAAATTGCTGATTTTAAATTAAAACTACTGCGACAACATGCTGAGCAAGGAGAGAAGCAAGCGCAGCTACTCAATAGCCATAGTGAGCAGTTAAAAAGCACTTTGCATCAACATCATACAAGTTTTAATGATAATCAAGTTAAGTCACTCGAACAATTAATCAATCAACTCTCAAACATGACCAAACAAGGGCGAGAGGAGATGGCAAAATCGTTGCATTTAGCAAGTGAACAAATGACTAAACGCATTGATGAACTCACAACATCTACCGACAAACGCTTAAAAGATATTAGTGGCCAGGTTGAAAAACGCCTAGCGGATGGTTTTGAAAAAACGACTAAAACCTTTAATGATATTTTGCAGCGTTTGGCGTTGATTGATGATGCACAAAAGAAAATTACCGAACTATCGAGTAATGTCGTTAGTTTGCAAGAAGTGTTGTCAGATAAACGTTCGCGTGGTGCATTTGGCGAAGTGCAATTAAATGCCCTTATTCGCAATGTACTACCTGAGCAACACTTTGCCATTCAGCATACGTTGTCTAATGGTAAAATAGCTGACTGTATTTTATTTTTACCTGAGCCAACAGGCAATGTCGTGGTTGATTCTAAATTTCCATTAGAAAGTTATAAGAAAATGACCGATAACAGCTTAAGTGAGTTGGAGCGAAAAGCTGCCGAGCGACAATTTAAGCTTGATATTAAAAAACATATTAATGACATCAGTGATAAGTACTTAATTGAAAAAGAAACAGCAGACGGTGCTGTTATGTTTATTCCTGCGGAAGCTATATTTGCAGAAATTCATGCCCATCAAAGTGATTTGGTTGATTACGCGAATAAAAAGCGGGTTTGGTTGGCATCACCTACCACCTTAATGGCGATATTAACCACCGCGCGTTCCGTATTAAAAGACGAAGCAACTCGCAAACAAATTCATGTGATTCAAGCGCATTTATCGCAACTTGCCGCTGACTTCTCGCGCTTTAAAGGCCGCTTTGCCAACCTTGCCAAACATATTGACCAAGCGGCAACTGATGTAAAACAAATTCATACCTCAGCAGATAAAATTAGCAATCGTTTTGAGAAAATAGAGCAGGTTGACTTAGCGACTGACAAAGAAAGTGTCGCCTTGCTAACAGATTAAGTGAATATTTACTGGGTATATAGTATTTTTCAGTAATGACATACTGTTACGTTTTATGTTGCCATTTTTAATAGTATAGTGGCAAAAAAGATAAGGTAGGGGTTGAAGAATTATATATCCTTTATCCATATTAAAAACTACGTCATATATTTCGGCATTTTATTTTGCTTTACTTTTGTCTTGCTCTTGTTGTGAGGTTGCGCTTGAACCAGTTTTTTAGCGGCATAAAAAATAGTCTTTTTAGCTTAATCGCTTTTTCCATTTTATTTGCGTTAGTCATTGAATTTCAGCAACACTGGCTGGTAAAAATAAGCTTAATAGAGCAAGTGTTGTATGGTTTGTTTGTGGTTACTATGCTGCTGTCTAGTTATTTTAACCGCAGTCGTTTAGCACTAAGTAGTGGGCTGTTTTTCCTTTTTTATCTAAACTTCATGAATATCCTTCCTTGGGGCCAAGTTCTGTTTTCTGATGGCCGCTGGTTAACTATAACAATAGCGAGCATATTGGCCGCTTTAAGCGTTGTTAAAGACCGAGGTTTATTGTCGGTACACGGTATCTATCGATTAATGCTTATAGCCGTTATTGCGTTTACTTGTGCGTATTGGTTGAAGATAGAACCCGAAATGCAAGCAATGTTGGCGAAATATACTTGGCTAAACACGTGGTTAAAATATCTCGCGGTTGAATTAGTACTCGTCATATCTGGTTTGGCACTTGTGTTTCAGTTTATACGAGAAAAAAGTTTAGTAACTTCGGCATTATTGAGCAGTTTTGTTATCTGGCTTGGTCACTATTATCAAATTATCACTTTGCCATGGAGCGTATTGCTTACTTTGGTATTACTGCACTACATATGTGTGGTATTGGTTGATTCCTATTTATTTGCTTATCGCGATGAATTAACTTCAATTCCATCACGACGTGCATTGAACCAATTGGCTTTATCCTTAGGTCGCAAATACACCTTAGCTATGCTTGATATTGATCACTTTAAAAAGTTTAATGATACCTATGGTCATGATATTGGTGATCAGGTCTTAAAATTGGTTGCTACTAAGTTAGCGCAAGTAAAAGGTGGCGGTAAGGTGTTTCGTTATGGTGGTGAAGAATTTACTATTATATTTTCAGGTAAAACGCCCGAGCAAGCTATCCCTTTACTAGAAGCTGTTAGGCAAGCAGTGCAAGACTATGAAATCGTTATTCGCCAGCCAGAGCGAAAAACCAAGAAAGCCCGCACGAGTAAAAAGAGCAGCAATGCAAAAACCGTAAGCGTTACTATTTCTATTGGCTTAGCTGCAAGAGCAAGTAAATTGAGCTTTGAACAAACATTGAAGTTGGCTGACCAAGCCTTATATCGAGCGAAGAAAGCTGGCCGAAACAATGTTAGTCAGTAGCAAAGTTAGTCAGTAATGATGTGATTTTTAGCTGTTTTCGTAACTTTGCTGAATAACCATAGATAAAATACTAAAAAGCCAATGACTATAATCATTGGCTTTTTAGTTATACGAGCGAGCTTCTATTAATTTAAAATAGCGACATTGACAAAAACAACGGTCAATAACAGCGGACAAACAAAGCGTAAGTAGTTGCCCCATATAGGTAACCATTTTCTACCTTGTTGTAATGACACATCACGTAATTTATTGCCACGTTTCCATAACCAGCCAACAACAATAAAGTAAAATAAACAACTTAATGGTTGTAATATTGTCGTTAATACACGAATAACCACACCAAACAAGCTGTCAAAAAAGGCAATGAGTATCATGCTGGCGGTCAACACGATTCCCGATACTAACCAGGTTGCTTTTGAGCGGGTGAAGTTTTTGTCTTCGACTAAATAGGCTACAGGTACTTCTGTTGATGAAATAGTTGAAGTTAATGCTGCAATGGATAATAGCGAGAAAAAGCTAATGGCAACTACCATGCCTATAGTGCCCATAGAATTAAACAATTCAGGCAATATGTTAAAAATTAATTGGCCTTCACCAATAAGTTTTTCACCTTGGAAAACTTGCTGCCCAGCTTCTTGTGCTACGTAAAGTGCTGGTATAATTAATAAGCCAGCCATAAAGGCAATAAAAGTGTCGAGAGCAGTAATTGAAACTGCCAACTTACCGATATCTCGGTCTTTTTTCATGTACGAGCCGTAAACCATCATACCGCCGACACCAATGGATAACGAGAAGAAGGCTTGCCCCATTGCTGAAATAATTAATTTAGGGTTGGTAACCTGTGTAAAGTCAGGTATTAGGTAAGTAGCTAAACCTTTTTCTGCACCAGGTTGTTGAAGAATATAAACTATTAGGCAAATTAACATAATTAGTAATATTGGCATTAAACGCGCTGACCACTTTTCAATACCGGCATTAACTCCTTGATGAATAATACCTGCGCCTAATAAAATAAATAATGGCGTAAACATCAAATTTCTTTGAGTGCTTGAAGTAGCAAGCCATTGTGATAATTCGTGCTGGCCAAGTAGTTCAAATAAAGGTGATAATGCGTGAGATAGCATCCAGCCAGCGACTATGGTGTAAAAGCTTAGCATCATAATTGCGCCACTTAGACCAATCAAACCACCATATTTACCTAGATTAGGTGCAGTATCTTTACAGGCTTCTTTAAGCGCTGAAACGGGGTTTTTTTGCGCTTGGTTACCTATATAAACTTCCGCATATAAAGCGGGTAAGGCTAAAAGTACGGTAACAATTAAGTAAACAAATAAGAATGCGCCACCGCCATTATTTGCTGCCTGAGTAGGGAAGCCCCAAATATTACCTAAACCAATTGCCGAACCAGCGGCAGCGAGAACAAAACCAATTCTCGAATGAAATGAATCTCTTACAGTGCTCATAAATGATAATTATTATTGTTGTAAATACTTTGCTCTGAGCTTACCTAGATAAACTTCATTAGCAAAGTAATTTCGTTGATTTGTTACTTTTAAGTTCAAGTGTTTGTAAAGTTTCTTGGTGATTACCATTATGAACTTGCTAGAATAGCGCTTGTAAAATGGCATTTTAGCCTTATATTACCTGCCAGAAAGAAAAATTAGTTTACCTGCGGTGATTTATTTACCTATAAATAGCTGCTTCACATTCGCTAACGAGATTTACGTTCACATGTTGCAATATCAAATAATACCCGTTACACCATTTCAGCAAAACTGTACTTTGTTTTGGTGCCAGCAGAGTAAAGAAGCCGTTGTGATTGATCCCGGTGGTAATGTAGAGTTGATACAAGCGGCTATTAAGCAGCAAGGTGTTACGGTTGTGAAAGTGTTACTCACTCATGCTCATATTGATCATGCAGGGGCAACTCAAGCCATTGTCGATTATTATAATGTGCCAGTTGAAGGGCCGCACCGTGCAGATCAATTTTGGATAGATTTAATTCCTGAGCAAAAGGCTCAATTTGGTTTTCCTGACGCACAAACGTTTAATACTGATCGTTGGTTAAACCAAGGGGATAAAGTTACATTTGGTCAAGTTGAACTTGATGTTTATTTTTGTCCAGGTCATACGCCTGGTCATGTGGTGTTTTATCATGCCGAGTCAAAACTTGCTCAAGTAGGTGATGTACTTTTTCGTGGTTCAATTGGCCGAACAGACTTTCCTCGTGGTGATCATGCGACTTTAATTAAATCTATACGGGAAAACTTATTTCCATTAGGGGATGAGGTGCAGTTTATTCCGGGTCATGGCCCAATGAGTACCTTTGGCGCCGAGCGCATTAGCAATCCTCATGTCAGTGATGCCGCAGTCGGCTAACGTAAGTAAGATTAAAAATATAACTTTAAAAAGAGATAATGAATATGTCTTCATTTGTTTATCAAGTGCAACGTCGGTTAAAAAAAATAGACTCAAGCCCTATTTTTCAATGGTCGGTAATTACTGTTATTGTTATTTCAGCGTTGCTTATCGGTGCTAAAACGCATGACTTACCCGAACAAGTGGTAACGTTATTAGGTATTTTAGATAGCGCAATTACGGTGTTTTTTGTTGTTGAAATCACCATACGTTTTATTGCTTTTAAAGATAAAAAGTCTTTCTTTAAAAGTGGCTGGAATATTTTCGACACTATAATTGTTATCGGCAGTTTGATCCCAGCAGGTGGCTCAGGAGTGTTGTTAGCTCGTTTATTACGTGTTTTTCGAGTATTGCGTTTAGTGTCTATGGTGCCGGAATTACGGCTACTAATTAATGCGCTAATTAAAGCTATCCCACGTATGGGATATATTGCGCTATTAATGTTTGTTATTTTTTATATCTACGCAGCGATCGGCAGTATCTTATTTCATCAAATCAATGAGGTGCTATGGGGCGATGTTTCAATCTCAATGTTAACCCTGTTTCGTGTCGCAACATTTGAAGATTGGACTGACGTGATGTATGAAACCATGGCGGTGCACCCAATCAGTTGGATTTATTATTTAACCTTTATTTTTCTTACGGCCTTTATCTTTTTAAATATGATGGTAGGTACCATTTTAGAAGTGATGGGACAAGAGCATGAAAACTTCCGCGCTGAAGCACATGGTGAAAGTGCTGAGGGTGGTGAGCCTGCCAGTCGCGCGCAAATTGAAAAGCTTGAAAAGGAACTCAGTGAAATTAAAGCGTTGCTTATTGCGAATTCAGCTAATGATAATCACAACAGTAAAGTCACTTAACCCTTACCTCTTAACAAGACAAGGCGGCAAAATGATGCCCTTGTTTCTGAAATAGAGCACAATTTGTTGCGCTGGAAAATTAATGTTGTTTGAGTGGAAAGCTGTTTTTGAAGAAAAATCAGCTATCAAACTTAGTTATTAAATAATGTAGTAATTAATAGCTATTGCGGCATTGTTACTTGTGTCGCCATTGTTTTATCTTTCACGCTATTTTTACATTAATCATGCATATTCTGAATGTAAACGCCGACAAAATAGCCAGAGTTAAGGAATTAGAAACTTCATCGTTGAGAGTGGATATACAAAATGCTATAACTAGTTTTCTCATTATTATAATAAGAAACACATGTGTTTTAAGGTGTCGTCGATGGCTAATGCCTATCGAACTTTGGTATTGTTTGTTTTCTTCTCATTAAGCTATATACAGAACAGTTTTGCGGTTAATAACCAAAATTTTGGTCAACGGTTATTAATCATTGAAAATATGGCTGATAACAACCTAGCAATAGAAGAAGTTAATTCATTGTTAGGAAATAGCACACTTTTACCATTAAATAGACTATCAGCCTTAACTGCACAAGGGCGCTTATACCACCAATTAGGTGAATTGGATGCTGCTATAGAAAGTGCTATTAGTGAGCAGAAACTTGCGAAAGAATACAACTTCCAGCAGCTTGAAGCTGATGCCTTTAAAAGAGTCGGAGTATATGCTTATTATAAAGGGAAAAATAGCTTAGCCCTAACGTCTTACCAGCAAGCATTAAGCTATTACCTCACTATTAATGAGCCTATTGCCCAAGCAAATTTATATAACAACATTGGTTTAGTTTATGGAGCTATGGGGCGGTTGGAAGAAGCGCTATATAGCTATCAGCAAGCAGAGCCATTATATCAACAATTCGGCAGCACCATCGATAAAATTGATATCCAATTTAATATTGCAATATTTCACTTGCAACTCAAGCGTTATGATATTGCCATTACCATGTTTAAAGAAGTGATTGAAAAGCGTAAAGAAATGTCTGATGAACAAGGTGTTGCAACGGCCTATGGTGATTTAGGGTCTTCTTATAAATATGCCGGAGACTATCAACAAGCATTGCACTACATGACGATGTCGCTAGATTATCATAGAAAAAATAATGATAACTATAACGCTGCGGCAATTTTGCATAACCTTGCGGAGTTAAGTAATTACCTTAGTAACACTGAACAAGCTATAGCTTACGCAAAAGAGGGAATTAGCAAAAGTAGAGCACATGGGCATGATAAAGCCTATGTCGGCAGTTTATATAGTTTAGCTAAAGCCAACTTTCATAAAGGAAAGTTTAATTTGGCGTTAGACTATATTCAGCAGTCGAGCGAGTTATCAGAAAAAATGCACTATAGAGAGCAAATAAAGCACAATTTGTCTTTGCAATCGCTTATTTATGCGGCGCAAAATGACACCTTGAAGGCTGTAGAAAGTCACCGGCAGTTTATTCAAGCACATATAGAGTTAGCAAACGATGAACTTAATAGTAAGCTAGCACAGTTCGATTCAGAGCAGTTAAAACAACAAGTTGATCAATTAAAACAGCAAAAACGCTTGCAGGAATTAGAATTAGAGCAGTCTGAGCAACAACGAAATTTTATTATTATTGTTGTTTTTGGCGCGTTACTGATTGGTTTTTTAATTGCTCGACGTGATATTGAGCGCCGCTCAACGCAAGACTTAGAATCAAAAGTAAAGCAAAGAACCAATGAGCTTGAATATTTAATGCAAGAGCTACAAAGTGCAAATAATATTAAAAGCCAATTTTTAGCGAATATGAGCCATGAAATTCGTACGCCACTTACAACGGTTATAGGTCAGGCTGAGGCAATAATTAATGGTGATGTAGATGACGAATTTATTTATAAAGAAGTTGAAATTATTCATGGTAATAGTCTGCATTTACTAGAACTCACCAACAATATTTTAGATTTAAGCAAAATTGAAGCTAATAAAATAGAACTCGAACTTCACCCTCAAGACTTGCATGATGTATTGCAAGAACTTGCTAATATGTTTACTTTGCAAGCAAACTCTAAAGGCTTAACATTCGAAATTATTCATTGTTTAGCATCGCCATTTATTATTGAAATTGATGGTTTTCGAGTAAAGCAAATATTAATTAACTTATGCTCTAATGCCATTAAATTTACCGCTAAAGGGCATGTTGAATTAAGAATTAGCCAACATGATGGTCGACTGGCGTTCAAAATTACCGATAGCGGTATTGGTATGAGTAGCTCACAACTACATAATTTATTTGAAAGCTTTACCCAAGGAGATAGTAGTATTAGTCGCCGTTTTGGGGGAACGGGTTTAGGTTTGTGTTTATCTGATCAGCTAGCAAAAATTATGGGCGGTACAATAGAAGTAGAAAGCGAGCTGAACCAAGGCAGTGTTTTTGTGTTTAGTGTTCCATGTGACGCTAATAATGATAATTTGATTGGAGAAAGCACCGTTGTTGCGAAAGACAGCGGTGAATTTTTTCAAGAGCAAAGGTTAGAACAGCTTCAGGGCACTATATTATTGGCTGATGATCATAATGATAATCGCCGTTTAATCGCTCGACTTTTATCTTCTTTAGGTCTCGACGTTATAACGGCACGCAATGGACGTGAAGCGGTAACTTTAATGGAGCAGCACGAACCTAAACTGATTTTAATGGATATTCAAATGCCAGAAATGGATGGAATTGAAGCGTTTAAAATTCTTAGGCAAAAGGGCTGTGAAACGCCTATTTATGCACTGACTGCTAATGCTATGTCGCATGAAATTGAGCATTACTTATCGTTAGGCTTTAACGGTCATTTATCAAAGCCTATTGAACGTGACGTTTTTATTCCGACCATAGCAAAATATTATGAAGGTGATATTTCACAAGCTCAGGCAAATGATAACTTTAATAGTGTTGAGATGTCAGATTTGGTGCAAGAATTTAAGTCTAACTTAGTACTAGAACAGCAAGATCTCATACTACATATAAATAATAACGATCTTGAAAAACTTGCGCGTTTATCGCATCGGATTGCGGGTGCCGCGCAAATGTTTGGCTTTGCTGAGTTATCAAAATATGCTTTGCAACTGGAAATGGTTATCAAAAAAGAACAAAACCAGAATATTAGCGACTATACCCAAGATTTACTCAATGAAATAGATCAAGTACTTTGGTAGCTCTTTACTGTTTAGTCGCAAGATTTTTAACATAAGTTAATTGGTTAACAGTACTTTAATTATATTGGAAAACAGTTTCTAGCGGCACATTAAAATAGTTAGCGATTTTAAAAGCAACTTCTAGTGATGGTGAGTATTTGTCTTTTTCAATTGCAACTATAGTCTGCCTAGAAACACCGACAATATCTGCCAACATTTGCTGAGTCATCTCATCTGCATCAAATCGTAATCGCCTAATATTATTTGTAATTTTCTTCGTCATATTAAAAGCCTCTACGATAGAAAAATAATTGCGTAGAGAATTTAGCTGTTTCAGCCAGTAGTGCGCCAAAGATAATGATGTTCATTAGAATATATTCATTAGGTAAATTGAGTAGGTTAACTAGCCCTTTATTTATTACAGGAAACAATAATAAATGTACTACTGCGATTATCGTGGTGAAACTCAAGATGTAATAGGCTATTTGACTTCCTTTTAGTGATATTAGTTTGTCGCGTTCGTCTTCATCATAGTTGGCATTTTTATTATCAATTATGGCGATCACAATATGATGGAGAATCTCTAAAACAATGGTCATGATCACAACAGTTAATAATGCTGACTGCATATTTTCTATGGTCAAACTATTGTCTTTAGCTGACCAGTAGATGGTTGAGAAGTAGTTAAACCAAATATATAGCGTAATTGCTAATGACACCCAAATACTGCGTTCTTTGTAAGACATAATATTTCCTTTTATTTCTAATTACAGCAGCTATTGCTATGTATGAAATTTTTGACATGATGTAATGATAATTTGACTTTAGTTAAGCTTTTACTTTAAGTCAAATATTTTTTACATAGAGTAAGGTATTTTTAACTTGCCTTCGCTGGTTAGTACAACTTTACTCATGGCAGAGGTCTGAACTGGAAAGTAGGGGGCTAAAAGCAAGCACGTTATTTGTAGCAAGAGTGTAGTTACAATTGGGAAGAGCGAGTTAAATTACTCTCTAGTGGTTACCATACAGATAAGCCCGCTTTGTCATAATATTGCTAATGCTATACGGGCGCAGTGTTAGGTCATGCTGTCAGCTAACTCAATCAATTTATTGATGGTTTTTAAATTCCGTACCGTTGCATTTACATTTAGTTTTTTTTCAATATTACTATGAGTTAATTTGGAGCGACCAAAGCCATCTTGACAGTACAAGTATAGTACGTTGTCAATAATTTCTAGCTGCTCATTATCTTTTAAATAAGGAGTTAATATCGCACTTGAATTACTGGCAACACCTGATAAAAAGCAAATTAGTATTTTACTTGCCTCTTGCTCTAAGTCGATGTGTTGAAATGGTAACTTCTTATGAGCGCTTGTTAATTCAGCCGGTGTTAGGATAAAAACGGGCACATCAAAACTGTAATGAGTTAATATCGCTTGTGTTATTTTCTCTGAAAGTAGTGGCTTATTATTAATGTCACTATGGAAGACAAGATTGCCACTTTGAATATAGCTTTTTACATGATTTAATGACAAAGATTGATAAATAGCACGTAAATCAGCCATTTTTATCGACTTTTGTCCAGCAACATTAATTCCGCGTAATAGTGAAATATAAACTTGTTTCTTTTTAGTCATCGCTATTTTTCAACTCGTTAAAATTTAATTTTTCCAACTAGAATGTCTTTATACATAACCCAGTCGCCAAGCAAGCTATAAAACGGATAGGTAAAAGTTGCCGGTTTATTTTTTTCAAAGAAAAAATGACCTACCCAAGCAAAACCATAACCTAGAATAGGTATGGTCCATAAGAGTGCCCAGGAAGAGGTTAATAAAATATAAACAAGCATAACAATGATCAAACTTGAACCGATAAAGTGTAGTCGTCGACAAGTGCTATTTTGGTGTTGGCTTAAATAGAAAGGGTAAAAGGCTTTAAATGTTTTATAAATAGTTGCTGATTTTGTCATTAAAGCTTCACCTTAGTTAATTTTACTCGTTAGTACTTTTAAGCCCATTAATATCATTGCACTCCCTAAAATTCGATCAATCCAATGGCCTAAGCGCTGAAATTTTTCATTAATACTTGGCCGCGAAAGTAATAGAACCACAGCTGAGAACCACAACAGTTGTAAAACCATCATCCAAATACCGTAAATAACTAAATGTAAAAAGGGCAGTTCGGGTGATAATACTAAGGTAAATAATGCAACAAAATATATTGGCGCTTTAGGGTTTAATGCATTGCATAAAAAACCTTTGGAAATTGCCTTTAAACTAGAGTGCTTAATAACGGTTTTTTGCTCAGTAATACGCAATTGTGCTTTAGCTTTTATCCCCTGCAAACCTAAGTAAATTAAATAACAGCCGCCGATAATTTTTATCGCCCATAAAGCTGTTGCTGAATTAGCAATAACGGCAGCTAAACCAAGTGCTGAATATAAAATATGCACAGAAAGGCCAAGGGCAATACCTATGCTAACCATAAATCCAGCTTTTTTTCCGTTGGATAAAGTTTGCTGGGAAACAAGAACAAAATCAGGGCCAGGCGATGCCGCTGCTAAAAGGTGAATAGAAGTGATTAACAACAACCCTTGTAATAAATCCATAGTAAGGCCAAAAATACATTATTAAAAATTAACTCTTACGCTACCACTGCGAAGAGTTAGACGCAATTGATGATGAAATTTTACGGCGTTATATAGTATCCATTGAATATGGTCAAAGTGCCTGATAAAGCATCAATAAATGCGCTGCACTCCAACTAAAGTTTGTTGCACCCTGCATAGCACCAGTTTCTGGGTTGTAATTTTCACGAATGCTACTGTTTTGAGTTAAGCCTTGTGCATTTAAATATAGTTTATCGCTAAGCGCTTGTGCTTGTTTATGATTACCGTAATTTTTGAGTGCTTGAATGCCAAAATAGTATTGATCTAACCAAACACGACCTCGCCAATATATATTTGCATCATAAGCCGGATTTGATTGTGCAGCAGTTCCAAGTGGAATTAGCGTATTAAACTCATTTTCATTTAACATAGTTTCCATAACTTGCTGTGCTTTTTCGCTATCAGCAACGTTAGCCCAAAGTGGGCTCCAACCTTCCGGCCCTTTACCTCGAGCTGTTAATAACGTGCTATTGCATTTGGTGTTTGAGCCGCTAATAGTGTCTGCCGAAGAAATTTTTCTATCGTAATAAAAACCTGATTCTTTATCGAAGAAGCATTGGTTAATACGTAGAGAAAGTTTATCAGCTGCAATTTGAAAGCTTTGTGCTTGTTTTGGTTTATTAAGTAGCTGAGCCATTTGGCTTAAAAGTGCTTTTTCTTGTGCTAAGTAAGTATTGAGCTCAACAGATTCTTGATCTATGGAAAAGCCTAATAATTCTCCTTGCTTGGATCTGTTTTCAAAAAAACGAACTTGCCAGTCTTTTCGGGCTTTTTTCACATTGCCTTGATAGTTTTTATCTGCGTATTTTGTTAGTTGTTCAGCACTAATAAAGCCAAATCTAGCGGCGTTGTCCATGCCTGACTCCCAAGCACTGCCGTGTTGTGCGCCTATATCAAGCTCATTATAGTTACCATCAAACAGCACTAGCTGATAGTTTTCCATACCGCTACATTTATACCAGCCATCTTCCGTAGCTTTGCAGTTTTCAAGAAGTTTTTCTCTGGTTTTGTTTTCTCTTTCGTTTGTTTTTAAATACTGAACACTGAAAAGAATATTACCCTTATCGTCATTGTGATACCTATGTTTAGTTGCGCCATACTCAATCAGGCCATTGTGGTTATGATCGCGATTTCGATACCACCAGTTATGATATTCAACCAATTTAGGGTACATTTCAGTAATAAAGTTGACGTCATTTGTTGCTTGATAAACTTGCCATACAGCCCAGCTTGCTAACGGTGGTTTAGTGTTTCTTTCATTCCAGTTTCCACCGTCTCCTGCTCGAACTGAATCTTTGTTGTAAAATATTGCATCGACAATCATGCCATGATCTTGTGGGCGAATAGGATCGCTTTTTGTAATTTGATAATCAAACATGGCGCGAATATTATCCTTCGCCAACCTAGGATTGACTGTTGCTATGGCTGCAGCATGCTTCCAGCTGTCCCATGCCCATGTACCATTAAACCAGCGAGCGGTTACGGAAGGCGTAATACTGTCATGTAGTAAATTGCCAGCAGCACTACGCCAATTACCAATTAGCGTTTCAACTGCTTTTATTGCAACAATTTTTTCATGTTGGCTTTTACTCTCTAATTGCTCGTTGCCTAAAGTATCGTGAATGTACTCTTTCCAGCGTAATTTACTTTTATTTATATATTTTTCCGGAGCATTTAGCACTTTAGTGACTAATGAGGCTTCGGCTGTAAGTTCTGAATCGTTATGAAAGTAACTTTGCACTGTGAAAATTGACTTGGCTTGCTGGGCAGGTACGTTAATATTTGTACGACTAATGTATTGTCCTTGTTGTTGATAAATCTCATTATTTGCTAATAAAGAGCGAGTAATATTATATTGTGAAGAATTACTAGTTAAAATATGCCATGGCGATCGCACTTTTGAAAAAGCAATGTTAATTCCATTTTTTGTTGCTGCTATTTTTCTTTGCCAATTAGGTAAAGCTTCTGAAACGCTTTTTTCACTGTCCCATTGTTCGAGTAACTTTCCTTGCCATGTTAGTGCTAAATTTAGTACTTCTTGGTCTTTGTTCGCAATTAATGTCTTTATTAATGCGCTGCGATTAGATACGAAGTGTAGCGATAATGTCACTGTTAGCTGTTTAAATTCGTAATGTTGAACTAGCGCTCCAGGCTGCGAGTATTGAGTTAATTTTGCGTCAAACCAGTTGAATTCTTGTCCTGTTTTTTTGTTGACAATTGATAACTGTTCTAAATTTTTTGCAATGAATAACCCATATTCTTGTGCAATTACCATAGGGCCAGTAAAACCGCCAAGGCTTCCGTTGCTCGCAGGAAGTAAAAAGCCATGCCAGGCTCCCAAGTCAAATAGTGGGTTATATTTTTGGTTTTTATAACTGTCGTAATCTTTGTGAGCAGCAGGGTCGCCAGTACGATTAATTAAATTATAAAATTTGTTTGAATTACTATCTGATAGCTCTCTATCTACCGTCGTTTGTGCTATTACGGTTAAAGAAGTAAATAGTATCATCATTGCGAAAAGTATGTTGCTTACAGCTTTTACTCTTAATATTGCTATCTGCATTTTATTCGTCCAATTCAATTTTAAAATGTATTTTTGTGCAGTTACTCATTGAAAAATCTCTTTCAATTTCCTTTGCTTGCTAAACCTAGTAGTAAATTTACCACAATGTAGATTTCCCCAATGGCCTAACTGTACATTATTTATTGTATATTTAATACTGTAGTATTTGTATGATAAATATTGCAATATGATTTTTATGATCATAGTATTAAATTTAATCAACTAAGTTGTTGGTTATTTAATTGCGGAACTTCAGCGCAAAGTACAGTAAATAAAAATAGAAACTAACTAAAAATTAATGAAGAAAACTACCACTAAGTACATGGTTTTATTGTGTAAATATCATTTGGGAGAGTGAGGGTGAAGAATAAAAAACTTAAGTTTAATTACTTATCTATGCTAGTCATGATGAATCTTGGGTTAGCGACTGCGTCACAAGCTGCTGAGGCTATTGTCGAAAATAAATCGGAAGAAGAGATTGAAGTGATTACTGTAAGTGGTATTCGCGGAAGTTTGATCAAATCACAAGATATTAAAATGTCAGCAAACAGTGTCGTTGATGCTATTACAGCTGAGGATATAGGTAAGTTTCCTGATCAAAACGTTGCTGAATCACTTCAACGTATAACGGGTGTTGCTATTGATCGCAGCGGTGGTGAAGGTCAGTTGGTTACTGTGCGTGGTATGGGACCAGAGTTTACATCGGTATTGTTGAACCGCCGTACATTAGCAACAACAAGTGGTGGTCGTGCTTTTAGCTTCGATATTATGGCTTCTGAATTGATCAGTGGCGCTGAAGTTCACAAAACACAATCTGCGCAGTTACAAGAAGGTGCAATAGGCGCCACAGTTAATGTAACAACATTAAAGCCGTTTGATATACCAGGTTTTAAAGCAACAGGTAGTGTTAAAGCTCTATATGATGATATGACCGAGACGACTAAACCTCAGTTTTCAGGTCTAATTAGCAACACATTTGATGATGACAAGTTTGGTGTATTATTTTCATTTGCTCATAGCAAAAGAGAAAGTCGTTATGATGAGGCTAATACGGCATATTATTGGAATACTGACTTAACCATGGATGATGGTACCTATTATGAAAATGTCTATTTTCCACAAAACTATGATCAAATTGCACAAACAGAACAACGTGAACGTACTGGTGGTACGGCGGTATTTCAATACAAGGCCAGTGATGATTTAACATTTACTCTTGATACTATTTATTCAAAGTATGATGTTGACTACCGACAGGATATTTTAGCGCACTGGTTTACTAAAAGTCAGTTAACAGATGTAGAACTCGATGAAAATGGTACGTTAGTAAAACTTTCAATGGGCAAGGGGAGCAACAGTGATGTACTGGTGCGTCAATCTGCTTCTAGCAATGAACTTAAAGGTTTTGGGTTTAATGCTGATTGGGATATACGTGATGATTTTAATTTAACTGCCGATATAAGTTATTCTGAAGCTGAATCTGATCCAAAGCGCGGCACCACTGATACCGTTGCATCTCGTCCAGGTGACTATACATATGACCGAAGTTCAGGTTCACAACTGCCCACTTTATCTTTTGATCGAAACAACTCAACTGCGGGATTAAAAGCGGGTTGGGGTGAGCGTTTTGGAACGCAAATAAATGATGAGGTATTTGAAGCGAAATTAGATGGCTCATGGACTGTAGATCAAGGGGCATTAGCGAAAATAGGCTTTGGGGTTATGGTTTCAGATCGTACCTTAGGTAGTCAGAGTTTGAAAACTAAACGGCCATTACCTTGGTTATGGGGCGATAACAGTAATCCTATTTGGTTACCTGAAAGTATGTTCTCGCTATTTGATAGTGATGGATTTCTTTCTGGCGGTAGCGGAAGTCCTGAGCAAAGTTGGCTAACCTTTAACTCAGAGGACTTCTTTGATTTTCTAACGTCTGATGCGGTACTCGCGCAAATGGATGATCCGGACGCAGTAAGAAAGTTGTTGGCAGAAAATAACGGCCATACTATGCAACCGGTTCCAACCTCATACGAAGTAAATGAAAAATTAAATGCTGTTTATGCTGATTTCTACTTTGAAGGAGAGTTGGCCGAAATGCCTTGGTCGGTTACCACAGGCATTCGTTATGTTGAAACCACGAGTAAATCTACAGGTAAACAAATTACTTTGCTTGATTTAGAGCCGTCACCAACAGAGGAAGGCGTAGTTAGAGCAATAGAGTCGGAAGATTACCTGCCTGTTACTATTGAGCATTCCTATGACAACTGGCTGCCAAGTATTAATGCGAAAATAGAGCCTATTGAAAATGTTGTTGCACGATTTGCCTTTTCTCGCAGTATTACCCGACCTGAGCTTGATGAAATGTCACCAGAATCGGGTTATGGCGGTGGTCATATCGAAAACTTAACGGGATGGGGCTCAAATCCTAAATTGATGCCGTTTGAATCTGGTAATTTCGATTTATCACTAGAGTGGTATTACGACGAGGGTAGCTATGCGGCCATTTCAACATTTCGTAAAGAAGTCGATGGCTATTTAAATACTGAAGAGGTTAATGAAGTCGTAACAGTACCTAGTGGTAGTTATGATTATAGAATTTCCCGACCTGTTAATGCTGACAAAGCAGATATTGATGGTTATGAAGTTGCTGTACAACATATGTTCACTAGCTTACCTGCACCATTTGATGGCTTAGGCGTTATTGTTAATGCCACTTTTGTTGATAGTGAAACTAGTACTGAAGAAGGTGAGAAATCATTGCCTTTAATAGGTTTAGGCGATTCTCAAAACTTTATTTTGTTTTATGAAAAAGACGCAATTCAGTTTCGCATAGCGTACAACAATCGTGACCGTTTCATGCAATCGAAACCTCGTTCATGGCGTGACGGTCATTATGTGAATGATTATGGTCAAATAGATATCAGTGGTAGTTATGATATTAATGAAAACCTCACGGTATTTTTTGAAGGCATAAATGTTAACAATGAATTGACCGAGAAAACGGCTAAGTATGCTAACCAAATATTAGAAGTGGTTGAAACTGGTCCGAGATACTCTCTTGGTATTCGAGGCTCATTTTAATTAGTCGTGCAATGTTGAAAGACCAAACACAGTTACCTTAATTTAAGGTAACTGTGTTTTTGTTTATTCAATAATGACTTAACCCGAAATAAACCTAAGGATGATAACGTGAAAGCCAATCATAAAAACACCAAAAAGCCTTCGCTTACCGATGCTTTAATACCTGTTTTTAGCCTTTTAACTTTACTAGCCCTTGCTGTTTACTATTTTGGTGATGATTCATCGTCAGGTCCTAACCAAATAGCGTTAATGTTATGTGCCGGTGTTGCGTGTTTAGTAGGGTTAAAAAATGGTTATCAACGAAAAGAAATTGAACAAGGCATTGTAAAAGGCATTAGTTTGACCTTAGGGGCTATTTTAATCTTGCTTGCAGTGGGCTCCTTGATTGGCACTTGGCTGCTTTCGGGTACCGTGCCGACCATGATTTATTTTGGTCTGCAATTATTAAGTCCTGAATATTTTTACGTTAGTTGCTGCCTTATTTGTGCATTAGTTGCCTTGTGCATCGGCAGTAGTTGGACTGTCGCTGCAACTATAGGTGTTGCCCTGATGGGGGTAGCAACAGGTTTGGATGCTTCATTACCTACAACAGCTGGAGCAATAATTAGTGGTGCGTATTTTGGTGATAAACTTTCGCCACTTTCTGATACCACAAACTTAGCGCCAGCAATTGCTGGAACTGAGTTGTTTACTCATATTAGGCATATGCTCTGGAGCACAATTCCGAGCTTTATTATTGCGCTGATTGTTTTCATTGTTCTGGGTTTTGATGAAAGCAAAACTCACTCTGCTCAAGCTATGGATAATCTACTAGCTAATTTACAACAAGAATTTCATATCGCTTGGTATTTATTATTGCCGCTCGTCGTTACTTTATTGTTAGCGGTTAAAAAAATGCCAGCCTTTCCTGCTATAGGTATTGGCGCTATTGCTGGCGCTATTTGTGCTATAGCCTTTCAGCAACCGTTGATTTTATCTTTTGCTGAAGCAAATACGACAATGTTAAATGCCAATATTATGGTGGTATGGCGAGTAATGTATGCAGGAGTTGAATTAAATACAGGTAATGAGATGCTTGATAGCTTGTTAAGTGGTGGTGGCATGGGGTCAATGCTAAATACCATTTGGCTAATTATTACCGCCATGACCTTTGGCGCAATTATGGAGCGTGTTGGCTTATTAGCTAAACTCGTAGAAAGTTTACTTTCTTTTGCGCGCAGCACAGGCTCTTTAATAACTACAACGATATTTACTGCTTTTGGGACTAACTGCATTACTGCAGATCAATATATCGCAATTGTGATGCCAGGTAGAATGTTCAAGCAAGAATATGCTAAGCGAGACTTAGCACCTGAGAACCTCTCTCGCACCTTGGAAGATGGCGGCACCGTAACGTCAGCACTTATCCCTTGGAATACCTGTGGTGCCTATATGCACTCTGTTCTATTAATTAATCCTTTTGAATACGCCATTTATTGTGTCTTTAATTGGTTGACGCCTATGGTTGGAATTATTCTGGCATTTACTGGCTTTAAAATTAAAACCTTAGTCAGCAGCGTTGAAAGGCATGAACAAAACCAAGCGTTGAAGATTGCTGAGGAGCACAGTTAATTAATAGTTTTTAAACGCACAGATAACATGAGGAAACTATAAATTACCTATTTCTTACCATTGATTTTGTTAAACCTTGATCGCATAGGTTTAGCAAAGTCATCGCCTTTATTCTTTGCTGCTTTTCTCTTTACTTAATTGGTGACTAAGCAATCAATCCTAATTTATTTACTGAAGCTTTAACACATTTCCATACCTTTCCTAAATCTCGAAATCGAAATTTAAAGCTAATTTAGCGTCCCGAATTCGAGATTAGCTATCTAGCTATATTCAAATTGTATTTGTAATTGATTGATGTTTAAGTGCTTTTTTGTTTTGGCTTTGTATTTGCTCTTAACTAATCAAATTGCCAATCAGATAAATAAGAGTACTAGAAAATGGATGTTGTACGTTCAAAACCTAAAAAACGATTGACTAAAAAGTTACTCAGCACTGTCGGCTTAATTTTGGTGAGCATTACAATATTTTCCGTCTTAGCGACACGAGGTGAAGGTGGTCATGTTGTAAGTAAAAACACACTTATGATTGGAGAGGTACAGCAAGGTGATTTCAATGTATCGGTACGTGGTATCGGTATTCTAGCGCCAAAAGATATTCGTTGGGTCTCAACTGCGGTTTCTGGTCGTGTTGAACGCATTTTGATTAAAGCCGGTGCGCAAGTTAAAGCGGACGACTTATTACTGGAGCTGAGTAACCCTGAGTTGGTGCAACGTTGGGAAGAAAGTAAATGGCAATTAGAAGAGATGCAGGCAGAAATTAGTGCTCAAGCCGTTTCTCTAGAATCCCAACTATTAGATCGAGAAGCGGCGGTAATCAATGAAAGATTAAATCATGAACGCGCGTTATTGACTTTAAATGCACAACGTAAACTCTTAGATCAAAGTATTGTCGCAGTTTCGCAGGTTGACCATGCGGAAGTCCAAATTGAAGTCGCACAAATAAAAGAACGTTGGCTGTTAGAAAAAAAGCGTTTAAAGAAAGGACAGGAAAACCTAGTTGCACAGAATAAAGCATCGCGAGCTCGCCTCAATCGTATGAAACGCATGGTTGATAGAGCAGCGCAGCAAGTGGAAGATTTAAATGTTAGAGCAACAATGGACAGCTTAGTGCAAGAAATGCCTATTGAATTAGGTCAACAAATTAATGCCGGTATTAACTTGGCTAAATTGGCAAGCAATGGATTATTTATCGCGGAATTGCGAGTTCCAGAAAAACAAGTCAATGATGTTGCCATTGGTCAATCTGTACAAATTGATACTCGAAACAGTGTTGTTGCAGGCATTGTTGAACGTATTGACCCAACTGTGATCAATGGACAAGTGCAAATTGATGTTGCACTGGTTGGGGATTTACCTAGCGAAGCAAGGCCTGATTTAACCGTCGAGGGGATTATCGAAATAGCCAATATTGAACAAACCTTATTTGTAAAACGACCGATGTTTTCGAAAAGCTTTAGTGAAGAAAATGTTTATTTACTTGGTGAAGATGCAGAGTTAGCAGAGTTGAAAACAGTGCATTTTGGTCAAGTTTCTAATAAATATATTGAAATAAAATCAGGACTTAAAGCCGGTGAAAGTATAGTAGTTTCAGATACTTCCAAATGGCAAGGACATACAAAAGTAAGTATTAATTAGGGGAACGACATGGAAAATGATAAGAATAAAAAACAATTAGTTGAGTTGATTGATATTAAGAAGATGTTTTTAACTGATGAAGTGGAAACACACGCATTAAATGATATTAATTTACAGATAGCGCAAGGGGAGTACTTATCGATTACTGGCCCATCGGGCTGTGGTAAATCTACACTATTATCTTTACTCGGCCTACTTGATACTGCAAGTAGTGGTCAATATCAGTTAGCGGGTCACGACGCTTCAAGCCTAGATAGGGATGAAAGAGCGAAAATTCGCAATAAGGAAATAGGCTTTATATTTCAGGCATTTAATTTAATAAGTGATTTAACCGTCGCAGAAAATATCGAACTTCCTTTAACTTACCGAGAAGATATCAATAAAGCGCAGCGTCAGGCGTTTGTGAAATCATCATTAGAGCGTGTTGATATGGTACACCGTGCCAGCCACTACCCATCGCAATTATCAGGTGGACAACAGCAACGGGTTGCTGTTGCTAGAGCAATAGCGGGTAGCCCATCAATAATATTGGCAGATGAACCAACTGGTAATCTAGACTCAAAAAATGCACAAATGGTGATGAATCTGCTTGATCAATTACATCAAGATGGAGCCACGATTTGTATGGTAACTCATGATCCACGTTCTGCGGCACGAGCCGAGCGTATGATTGAAGTATTCGATGGCAAAATTGTTGCTGATCAATTGAGTAATCGTGCACAAGCCATTGCCGTTTAACTGACCCGCTAATAAGGATATCTCTATGTCTGTTGCAATCGATATAAAATATGCCGCGCGGCTGTTATTTAAAAAGCCAGCATTTACTGCGTTAACTGTACTTATTGTCGCTGTTGGCTTAGGTCTTACGCTGTATACCTACTCATTATTGAATAACCTAGTCTTTAAACCGTTAGTACTTAATGGCTCTCAGCCAATAATTGCGCTGGAAGCTCAGTTTGACTATAACCATCTATCAAGGCGCGCTGCTGATCCTTATCACTTATTTCGTGCTAATAATGAACTTGATATGTTAGATAATTTTGGCATCTATGAGGATTACACTGCGCTGATAGGCGGTACCAATTCGACAAGCCGTAAAAAAGCCAAAATGTACAATACAACCTTTACCAGTTGGAATATTTTTGAGTTTACTGGCGTTCAACCTATTTTGGGTCGTGGTTTTAAAGAACAAGATTTAGATACCGGCGCTGAGCCTGTCGTAGTGCTAAGTCACAGCGTTTGGCAAGATTATTTTGATGGCGACAAAGGTGTTGTTGATACTATGGTGCCAGTTGATAGTGTTATGACGCGTATTATAGGTGTTATGCCTGCTGGTTTTGCCTTTCCTGTTTCAGCTGAAATTTGGCTGCCTCTAACACGCTCTGAAATAACGCCAACTGAACAATCAAGGGTGAGTTTATTTGCTTACGGTTACTTAAAGCCTAATGTTTCATTGTCACAATTTCAACAAGCATTAGATGATTTAAGTGCTGATATTATTGCCGATTTGCCGCAAGACTTAGCTTGGCGTATAGGTAGTAATGGAAAATATCTTGCGGCTATGCCATTTAAAGAAGCAGGCATTATGCAGTATTACCCAATTTTTATTGCCATGTTTGTTGTTACATTTCTTATTCTAGTATTGGCTTGTATCAATGTAGCCAACTTACTGTTAGCTCGAGTTAATGAAAGGCACAAAGAAATTGCCATTCGTGTTGCGTTAGGGGTACCGCGCAAACGATTGATATTACAAATGCTTTGGGAAAGTGTTTTTATTTGTAGTGTTGGCGGTTTTTTAGCGATATTGCTTGCGGTGTGGGGCTTAGATATAACCAATAGCGTATTTGACAGTACCTATGCAATTAGTAATTCAAAGCCGTTTTGGTGGCAGGTTTATATTGACAGCCACAGCTTGTTGGTACTGTCAATCGCTGTTATCTCTATGATACTTATTACTGGATTTATTCCTGCATGGCGAGCAATTGCTGGCGATTTTAATGCGGTATTAAGAGATGGAACACGTGGCTCATTAAGTAAAAAAGCTGCGGCGGCGAGTCAAATATTGGTTATATCTGAAATTTTATTGTCATGTATGGTGCTGATAATGGCAACAATTATTTTATCAACCAGTTATGCGGCCAGTGAAGCTGATTATGGCGTTGAAACTGAAAACCGTTTAACGGCAAGTTTACAGCTACCGCAAGTAAATTATTCGGTGCGATTTGATACTGAGCATGAACAAGCTGACCGGTTTAAGCGTACTGAGTTTTATTACCAACTAAAGTCGGCATTAGAACAACGACCTAATATTGAAGCTGTTGCATTTATGACGCAGTTTCCAGGTACTGGTGGTGGTACGAGTCATTTTGAAATTGAAGGACGTGCTGCCAAGGTATACAGCGAAAATCCATACAGTAATAACGAAGTGGTAGGCAAAGACTCGTGGCAAGCTGTGGGGATGAAAATTGTTGATGGTCGAAACTTTGATTATCGAGATGCTATTCCCGATGTACGCAGTATTATTATTAATGAGTCAATCGCTCGAGATTTTTTCCCTGATAATGATGCTGTTGGTAAGCGTGTGCGCTTAGCTGGTCCAAGTGGTGAAGGCGATTGGAACACGATTATAGGCGTGGTATCTGATACTTTTCATGGTACAACAATGGACTCTTCCAGTGCTTCTTATAATTCTTACCATCTAATGGACGCTTTTGGCTTATCAAGGGTAGGCATTGCATTGCATTTTATTGGTGATGAAAAAAATGTCCGCGAAGCTTTGCTTGATGCAGTAGATACCATAGATGGTAATGTCGGCGTATACCATCTGCAAAGCTATGACAGCATGATAAAACAACCAATGTTATTGGTGTCAGCTGTAAGTAAGGTGTTTTTACTATGTGGTGTTATTGCCATGTTTCTGGCAGCGAGCGGTATATATGCAGTTGCATCGAACAGCATATTACAGCGCACTCAAGAAATAGGTGTCAGGCGAGCGCTTGGCTCTTCTGACGGTAAAATCATGCGTTTATTTATGAAGCATGCAAGTAAGCAATTATTCGTAGGTTTAGTGATTGGTATTGGTTGTGCCATTGGTTTAGCGCAATATATGTCAGAAACTATGGTCATCAACATGAATAGTTATTTTATTAGCGTGCTTTGTGTGCCGTTAATGATCATTGCTATTGTTATGTTTGCTACCTATATTCCTACGCGAAAAGTGGTAAAAATGGAGCCAAGCGACGCGCTACATCACGATTAGTTATAGGCTATTTTTATAAAGTTATATCTTTAAAATTATAGACTTAAATAATGTTCCAAAAGGAGCAGCAATAATGTCAGCACTTTGCTAAGCTACGCATCGTGCTGACATTTAATGGAGTACTTTGCCTGCATGAAACAATCAAGCCCGTCTATTTTAATTGCTGATGACGATACTCGAATCATTAGCGCTTTAAAATTATTGCTAAAATCTGAAAACTACCAAGTTGTTACTGCTAGCTCGCCAGAAGAGTTTTTGCGGATCCTAAAACAAAAAGATTTTTCGGTTACCTTAATCGACTTAAATTATCGTAGCGACACCACGTCAGGCCAAGAAGGTTTAAAATTGATAGCGGATATAAAAGCTATTGACGATAAGTTACCAATAGTGGTGATGACAGGCTACAGCAGTGTTGATATTGCTGTTGAAGCAATGAAGTTAGGAGCAGTAGACTTTGTACAGAAACCTTGGGGCAATGATCGCTTACTTGCTATATTAAATGCACAAGTACAAATACGTGAAATGGCGAAACAAGGTGAGCGGCTAATCGAAGAAAACGCTTTATTGAGAAAGCAGGTTTTTGCCACTAATAGTGCGATTATTGCTGAATCTGATGCTATGGCCCAAGTACTAGCAAAATTAAATAAGCTTTCGTTAAGTGAAATGAGTATTTTACTTACCGGTGAAAACGGTACAGGTAAAAGTTTGTTAGCAGAGCATATCCATAAGCAATCGGTAAGAAATACTAATGCGCTTATTTCGGTAAATATGGGCGCTATTACTGAAACATTATTTGAAAGTGAAATGTTTGGACATATTAAAGGCGCATTTACCGATGCTAAGGAAAATCGCATTGGCCGCTTTGAACTTGCAGAAAATGGCACTATTTTTCTTGATGAAATAGCCAATATCTCGCTACCACAACAGGCAAAGTTATTGCGGGTTTTGGAAGAACATCAGTTTGAAAAAGTGGGCAGTTCGAAAACTCAGCAGGTTGATGTGCGACTGATTTCTGCAACCAATGCCAACTTACCTGAACTTATTGACAATGGTCGTTTTCGTCAGGATTTATTATACCGCCTTAATACCGTTGAAATTAAAATACCAGCATTACGAGAGCGTCGAGAAGACATATTACCGTTAGCCCTGCACTTCTTAAAGCAATTCGCAGAAAAATACCGTATTGCGCTGCCAGAAATAAGTAATGAGGCTAAGCAAGCGATGTTATGTTATCAATGGCCTGGCAATATCAGAGAATTAGGCCATATGATCGAAAGGGCCATTTTTTTAAGCCAAAATAATATGATATCTAGCCAAGACTTAGGTTTATCTACAACAGAAAATGTTACTGACTTTGATATTGAAAACGCTAGTTTAGATGCTATTGAAAAACATATTATCCACCAACGGTTAACGCGTTTTGAAAACAATGGTCATGAAACTGCACAATCGCTAGGGTTAAGTCGTAGCTCATACTATCGACGATTAGAAAAGCATAACTTGTAATAAGGCGCTGAATAACAAAGTGAATACGGCTAAAAAGAAAAAGATCATCACATTTGAAAACAAGTTGCTGTATTTAGCACTGTTGATTGGTTTTATACCTAGCGCTTGCTTAATTATTGCTTTGTGTTTTTTACCGTTTTCACTTGCCGCGAAAATATTATTAATGTTTTTCATCTTGGTCATTGTTATATATGGTGCATTTTTTATTCGGCAAAAAGTCGTTTTTCAACTGCGAACCTCTGCCAATTTAATTGAGTCAATGAATTGTGGTGATCATTCAGTACGCGCTAGGCAAGATCACTCTGGTGGTGTGCTTAATGAATTTAACCAAACGTTCAATAAGCTTTCAGAATCACTTGCTCAACAGCGCTTACTAACTAAAGAGCATCAAATTTTACTCAATAAGGTTATTAGCCAAATTGATGTCGCGATAATTGCCATTGATAACAAGTCTGGTATTTCATTAATGAATCCAAATGCTGAGAAACTGTTTAAATGTCGTTTCGAAGAAGTTGAAAACTGGCCGGTGAGCACCTTAGGTTTACAAAATATTATTGCTGGAGAGCATCGTAAAGTTGTTGAATTTGAAATCGAACATGCCAAGAAAAAAGTTTACATTTACACCGATGAGTACTTTGAAAATGGTGTAAAGCATAAGTTAATTTTTATTACCGATATCCAAAGCATCCTGCGTGATGAGGAGTACTTGGTATGGCAAAAGCTGCTAAGAGTGTTAAGTCATGAAATTAATAACTCTTTGGCGCCGATTGCTTCAATCAGTGAAACTTTAACTCGCTTATTAAAGCAACCAATAACGCAAAACTATTTTGAGCAAGAGTTAAAAGCTGATGTTCAAGATGGCTTAAGTGTTATTACTGAACGCGCTAATTCGTTGAATAACTTTATTAAACGTTATCAAGAGTTGACCAAATTACCACTGCCAGATAAAAAGTTAGTTAATTTATCGTCTTTAATTAATACTGTTATCGCGCTTTTTGGTGACAGCATCATAACCGCGAATGGCCCTAAACTCATGGTTTACGCTGATGAAAGCCAAGTGCAACAAGTATTAATTAATTTAGTTAAAAATGCATTGCAAGCGATGCATGGTGAGCAAGATGGAGTGCTTAGCATTGTTTGGGTTAAAGATGAAAAATTAATTAATATTAAGCTCACAGATCAAGGGACAGGTATCAGCAATTTAGATAATATTTTTGTACCGTTTTATACAACCAAAGAACAGGGAAGTGGCATTGGTTTAGTGCTGAGTAGGCAAATTATAAATAACCATGGTGGCGATTTAACATTAGCAAACCGAACTGAGCAACAAGGTGTTGAGGCGACGATTACATTGCCAATAAATTAGTCGCTTAGCTTTATTAAAAAAGCAGCCGAAGCTGCTTTGATGTTTTCTAAATTTTAGTTAAGGCATTAAATATCGAATTTAATACCTTGTGCCAAAGGCAACTCAGTTGAGTAGTTAATGGTGTTAGTTTGACGACGCATATAAGCTTTCCAAGCGTCTGATCCTGACTCACGACCACCACCGGTTTCTTTTTCGCCACCAAATGCGCCACCAATTTCGGCACCAGATGTACCTATATTGACATTGGCAATACCGCAATCTGAGCCCCAGTGAGATAAGAAGTTCTCGGCCTCACGTAAGCTGTCAGTAAATACTGCTGAAGATAAGCCCTGTACAACATCATTTTGAACAGCAATGGCATCATGAATATCGCCAGTATATTTAATTAAATACAAAATTGGTGCAAAGGTTTCGTGCTGAACCATATCAAAGTGGTTTTCAGCCTCTACAATTGCAGGTTTAACGTAGCAGCCTGACTCGAAGCCTTCACCTGAAAGAACGTCACCACCGCACAGTAAGTTACCACCTTCCGCTTGCACTTTTTCTAATGCGTCTTTAAACATAGTAACTGCTTGAGTGTCGATTAACGGCCCAACATGGTTACTTTCATCTAGTGGTGTACCAATTTTTAAACCTTGGTAAGCTTGAACTAGTACATCTTTTACCTGCTGGTAAATAGATTCATGAATAATTACGCGGCGAGTTGAAGTACAGCGTTGACCACAAGTGCCAACAGAGCCAAAAACTGTGCCTGGAATGGCTAATTTCAAGTCAGCATTGGGTGTTAAAATAATAGCGTTATTTCCACCTAACTCTAAAATTGATTTACCAAAACGTGAGGCTACTACTTGCCCAGCATGGCGACCAACTCTTGTTGAGCCAGTAACTGACATTAACGGGATACGTTTGTCATGTAACATGCCTTCACCTACAACATTACCAGCACCAATTACTAATGAAAATATACCTTCTGGAAGTTCATTTGTTACTAATACATCTTTAATAATATTTTGACAGGCAATAGCCGTTAATGGTGTTTTTTCCGAAGGTTTCCAAACGGTTACGTTGCCGCATATAGCTGAAATCATGGCGTTCCAAGCCCAAACTGCAACAGGAAAGTTAAAGGCTGAAATAACGCCAACAACACCTAAAGGATGGTATTGGTCGTACATTCTATGAAGTGGGCGTTCAGAGTGCAACGTGGAACCGTCTAGCTGGCGAGATAGGCCAACAGCAAAATCACAGATATCAATCATCTCTTGTACTTCGCCTAAACCTTCTTGCAATGACTTACCCATTTCATACGCAACAAGTTCACCAAGTGGTTGTTTAAAATCACGTAAACGATTGCCAATTTGACGAACGACTTCACCGCGCTCTGGTGCTGGAATTTTACGCCAGTGCACAAATGCTTGTTCTGCGGTAGTGATGATGTGATCGTAATCTTCAACTGAACACTGGTAAACGCTAGCAATAGCTTTACCGTCAGCTGGTGATGAAATATCAAATTGGCCATTATTGTCGGTGTTGAGCCAATTTACCCCTGTTGAGGCGCCGAAATTGTGTGACTTAATCGCCAGTGTTTTTAAAAATTCCATGTTAATTCTGTGCCTTACATTAAAGTTATTGATGAACTTTTTGTTCATTACATGTTGTTAAATTAAATTGCATACGGGGCCAATGAACATTTTTGGGTGATATCGTTAGCCAACATACAATTAGTTAAAATTATTTTCTGCAAGCTCTGTTAAACCTAGCGCTAGTACTTCAATAAAACGGTCGGCATCGGCTTGATTGAATGCCATAGGTGGTTTTATTTTTAATATGTTGTAAAAACGTCCTTCAGTACTTAGTAAAATTAAGTGCTGTTTGAAAAACTCGATTAACCAAGCTGTTTTCAATGTTGCTGGCACTTTTGTTGTTTTATCTTCAACTAACTCGACACCAATAAATAAGCCTAAACCGCGAATGTCACCTATGATTGGAAAGGTTAGTTGTAATTGCTTGAGTTTATCTAACAAGTAACTCCCTGTTTCCAACGCATGCTGTTGCAGTTTTTCTTGTTGAATGACATCAAGTACGGCGCTGCCAATTGCGCACGAAACTGGGTTACCGCCAAAAGTGTTGAAGTACTCCATACCAGTAACGAAAGCATCGGCAATTTCTTGAGTGGTAACGACTGCAGCAAGAGGGTGGCCATTACCAATAGGTTTGCCTAAGGTAACAATATCAGGGATAACGCCTTGGGTTTCAAATGCCCACATATGGCTGCCAACTCGGCCAAAACCTACTTGTACTTCGTCAGCAATACAAACGCCGCCAACCGCTCTAACTTCTTGGTAAGCTTGTGATAGGTAACCATCAGGCATAATGATTTGCCCTGCAACGCCTTGTAATGATTCACAGATAAACGCTGAAATTTTTTTATTGTCACTGGTTAGTGATTCAATGGTTTCACGCACATTTGCCGCATAAGCTTGGCTGGTGGCTGGCGTATTTTCTAGGTATTTGCCACGATAGGGATCTGGCAATTCAACAATATGGACATGCTCAGGTTTACCTGTGCCACCTGGGCCATTAAATTTATAGGGGCTGGCGTCAATACAAGCTGCCGTATTACCATGATAAGCACCATCAACAACCAGTAACTCGGTTGATTGGGTAAAGTTTTTCGCTAACCGAAATGCTAACTCATTGGCTTCACTACCAGAATTTACAAACATGCAAACTGATAATTCTTTAGGCATAGTGGCTAGCAGCTTTTCGGCAAAATCGACAATATTATCGTGTAAAAAGCGAGTATTAGTATTAAGGCTCGCCATTTGCTTTTGGCCAGCGGCAACAACTTTCGGGTGACAATGACCAACATGGCAAACATTATTAACCATATCTAAGTAACCATTACCTTGCTCATCAAAGAGGTAGGCCCCTTTACCATGAACCATTTTTATTGGCTCTTTAAAGCTAAGGCTTAGGCTTTTTCCTAAATGTTGTTGGCGAAAATTTATAATATTTTCGTTGTTGCGACCATTATCAATGGGTTTTAAACATGCTGTTTTTAATTGGCAGAGTACGCTAAAAGGTGCCAGTGCTTTAAGTTGACCTAGTAATTGCCAAGCGGGCTTTACTGAGATTAGTAGGTACTCGTTGTCAGGCGTTTCTTTTATTGCTTTGGCAGCGTTACATACGGTAGTACAAAGTCGTAGTGCAATAAGTGGGTATAGTACGGTAAGTTCATCATCAGATAACGGTGATATTTTATGATAACCCGTGACTATATGTTTAAGGGCTTTTAGTGGTTCATTTTGGTTCATTAACGCATAAGCACAAGCAACAGCCAGTTCATTAATTTTATGGCTGTAAACCATATCGCCAAAGTCTATTAGACCAGTAACGGTTCGTGGTTGTTTAATACAATCTATGAGCAGGTTGTAATCATTAGCGTCGTTATGAATTACCCCTTGCGGTAAGCTAGAAAGTAGTGGCAATGCATTGGCTTGGTAGTAGTCGAGAAAATAGTTTACTAGTTTAAGTTCTTCTCCTTCAAGTAGATGCTTTTTACTATGACAAACGCCGTTACCTTGGGCTAAATCCCAGTCTAAATAACGATAGGCACCAACGTGGTTAAAGTCGTTTAGGGCATGCGTGAGAGTACCTAAAAAGCTACCTAAATTTTGCCACAGCAGTTGAGAATGTGAGTCATGAGCACTCTGAGCGTAGAACTCTCCAGCAAGAAAAGTTAAGACACGAAAGTTAAAACTTTGCTGAGTATCATCGGTAATATCGCTAATTAGTTCGCCACTAATGTTTGCGATGCAATAGGGGGTTGCCATCGACTTATCTCGTAAATGTGTCATGGCCGCATTCTGCATTTCCAGTGCTATTTTCGCTTCGCTATTACTTGCTATTTTTACAATGTAGCGCTGATTATTAGCACAAGTTAATAGTAAGTTTTGATCACAATAGCCTGGCAAAGGGGTTAACTTACCGGTTAGATGATATTTACTCTCTAAAAATTGTGTAATTTGCCTGCTATTAAATTCAGGTGTAACGGCATTACTCATTGTAGATCCTATATTTTGTCTTAGGCGTTAACATGCGTATGGTTTGTTATTACTAGCAACACTTTATTTTTATTTACGGTTTTTTACCTATCACTTTTTAGTGACGCACTTAACGGAATTAATGTAAATTGATAACGATAACTTTGTGCGGGTATTGTGTATTGTTCATGCACTAAGCGACCCCAAGAAGTATCGCCACCTACGCCCATTTGTTTGTGGTCGATGTTAACTGTTACCAAATCTTTAAAGGCGAGCTCTGCGCCGTGTTTCGTTGTTACTGGCACTAACCCTGATGCTGACGCTGAACCATCTTGGCCAGCAATAAAGTCGATATCAGCTTGGGTATATGGCCAAGCACTGGTACTAAGTGGTTGCTCACCAACAATAAGTAAGCCGTTATCAGCACTATTTTTTAATGCCATCCAGCGAACGTCTGTTTTATTGGCGTTTTCTTGAGGGCGAGAATAGTGATGCACCTGCTCTTTAACCATCTTGTGATAAATTGCGATACGGGCCGAAGTTTTCCTATCAGCATAGCTTTCGTGTGGGCCACGACCAAACCAAGATAAACGTTGAAAGTCTGCAGGCATCGTAAGTTGCATACCTAATCGTGGAATATTAGCTAGCTGCTGGTTCGTGCCAATATTTAACTTACTCGTCACTGTGATTTCGCCATTGTTATTGAGCAAGTAATTCACTTTATAGTTGCCGTTAAAAACATCGCTGCGATATTGGCTTATGACTTCATAGCCAACTTTGTGCTTTTTATAGTGTAAATCTTCAAGTATTAAGGTTTTCCCAGCTTGCTGCCAAATAGAGGCCCAACTTTGCATGTTATTGCCAAGGTCGTTATCCGTTGGTGCCCGCCAGAAATTAGCATGCAATGGCGCTTTTAATAGCGGTGTTGTGCCAATATTAAATTGCTTAAGCCAGCCGCTTTGCTGATCAAAAGTGATGCTAAGTTTGGCATGCGAAAAAACATGGTTACCATCTTGGTTAGTCGAGTAAAGCAGCTGGTCTTTACTTTGATTAGCAACAGGTGCGTTGTGCTGTGTTTGCGCAATAGGCAATTTAAATTGCTCAAAAGCGACTTCATGACCAATGGCTAGCAGCGGTTGATTGGTATTAACCACTGCGCTTACTGTTAAAAAGTATTCTTTTGCATTCAGGGGTTGTTGAGCCATTTTGTCTGTAAATGCTAGCTGAATATCTACTTTTTGTTTCGGCGAAACTTCTGGCATTGCCTGAAGCCCTTGCGCAACAAGCTTTCCGTCAGCTTCTATAATCCATTTTAAGTTGTAGTGATTTAAGTTTATAAAATCAAAACGATTTTCAATAGTAACTGTACCTTTTGTTAAGTCATTGGCGTGAAAACGTATCGGTTGATAAACCTTCTTTACTTCAAAAGCATGTGGATGTGGCTCTCGATTTGGATTCATTAAGCCATTATTTAAAAAGTTACCGTCGGTAGGTAAGTCTGGGTGAAAGTCTTTTCCGTAGGCCCAATATTTAACGCCATTTTCATTAGTATATTCTAATGATTGATCAACCCAATCCCAGATAAAGCCACCCTGAAGCACGTCATATTTATCAATAGTTTGCCAATAGTCTTTTAGATTACCTACCGAATTCCCCATGGCGTGAGCATATTCGATCATTATGGCAGGGCGAGTTGGTTTTGATTGAGCATACTTAATCAAGCGTTCTATTGACGGGTACATAGGAGCAAAAACGTCAGTGTAATCTTCTTCACCCGCAGGTTCGTATTGCACTAAACGGCTATTATCTTGCGACTTTAACCATTGATAGGTTTGACGGAATACTTCACCCTCGCCCGCCTCATTACCCAATGACCAAATAATAATTGATGGGTGGTTTTTATCTCGCTCGAACATGCGCTTAGTTCTATCTAAATGTGCCGGTAGCCAGCTCATTTCATTACCTAGCTGAGTTTTGCTATTGATGGCTAGCGGATGAGACTCAATATTCGCTTCATCAATCACATATAAACCGTATTTGTCAGTAAGTTCATACCAATACGGGTCGTTGGGGTAGTGGCTAGAACGAACGGCATTGATATTAAATTGTTTCATTAATTGAATATCACGTTCCATACTTGCTTTTGAAACAACATGGCCATGTTGAGGGTCGGTTTCATGGCGGTCAACGCCGCGAATAGTAATTGCTTTACCGTTAATGGTCAGCTGGCTATTTACAACGGCCAAATGTCGAAAACCAACCTCTTGGCGTATTGTCTCAATAACTTGGTTTTTATTATTCTGTAAGCTCACCAGTAAAGTATATAAATTAGGAGCTTCCGCTGACCATAATGCTGGTTTTTTAAGCCTACCTGACAAAGTTACAGTACTGCTTTCTCCAGCTACCATGCTTAGCGTTTTAGTTCCTTGTATAACGGTTTTCATGTTATTGCGTGGATCAAGGAGTTGAAATTCAAGTTGTTGTGTGGCGTCCAACTCGGCATAGTTATCTAGTTTAACTTCAACCGTTAATAGGCCGTTATCGAATGTGTTGTTTAAGGTAGGTTTTGCGTGAATATCGAAAATATGCTGCTTAGGTGTGGCGTATAGATAAACGTCACGTTCTATGCCTGATATTCGTAGCATGTCTTGGCTTTCTAAGTAACTAGCGTCACTCCAGCGCCTAATTTGCAGTGCTAGCAGGTTATCACCAGAATTTACGTAGTTAGTTATATCAAACTCAGCAGGTGTTTTTGAGCCTTGGCTAAAGCCAATCTTCTCGCCATTTAGCCAAACATCCAGTGATGACTTCGCAGCACCAACATGTAAGAAAACCTGTTTACCTTGCCAAGAAGCAGGTAACTGGAAAGGTTTTCGGTAAGAGCCAATGGGGTTGTAATCTGTAGGTGCATCTGGCCAGGTAGTTGTAAAAGGAAAACGTTCGTCTAAATAAATAGGGTAACCAAAGCCTTTAGTTTCCCAGTTGCCGGGAACGGGGATGGTTGTCCAATTGCTATCATCAAAATTTGGTCGTTGAAAATTTTTAGGTTTATTGATGGGTGAACGGTGCCAGTCAAACTTCCATAAGTCATTAAGTAATAAGTAATTACTGTTCTCTGCTTTGTTATTAACTAATGCAGCTTGCTTACTTTGAAATGGAAAATGTGTGCTGTGTGGCGGTAGCTTATTAATGGAAAATACTTGGTGGTTTTGCCATGGTTCTCGTTCTGCTGCCGCTAAGTTTGATGAAACGAATGCTAAACAATGTGCTGCTAAGAGAATAGTTACTACTGATAATTTATGTTGAAAAAACTTCATGTATGATTATTTTTCTTATTAATTTATACAATACTATTTATAATACAATTAATTTTTTCAGAAGCAAGCAATTTAATAATTACAGATATGAATTTTTTATTAAGACAAATAAATGGTTATTTTTGATAACTATTTTTTACTTTGTCGTTAGCTTTTGATGGTAATACTGCGCTGTATAAGGTGTAAATGCCAAGTGTGGAAAGAATTCATTAGGTAATTTTTTAATAGTCAATTATCATACAAATCATATTCATCTCATTTTTTAGGCTGTATGGAAACTTCACATCGTAATTTAACCCAACAGTTAGTTCATGAACTTGGCAAAGCTATCATGCAGGAGAAATATCCTGTTGGTAGCAGTTTACCTTCTGAAGCTGACTTATGTAGCCAGTATGGAATTAGCCGCACCGCAACACGGGAAGCGGTTAAAATGCTAACAGCGAAAGGCTTAATCAGCTCTCGTCCGCGTCAAGGTATTAAAGTACAAGCTATCAAGCGTTGGAATTTATTTGATACCGACGTACTTGAATGGGTACTTCATGGTAAGCCTGATTTGTATATGCTACGGCATTTTTTACAATTGCGTTTAGCACTTGAACCTGAAGCGGCTTATTTGGCGGCACAATATGCTGATCAAGAAGATTTAGTGCAAATTGAAGCTGCGCTGGTAAGAATGAAAGATGCCACTAATGGCTATGATGATACTCATGAAGCCGATATTGCTTTTCACCAAAGCGTGCTTTCCGCTAGTGGCAACCCGTTTTTTTCTCAATTAAAAACCTTTATTGCTACGGCATTAAAAGTCAATATTCGTTTTACGAATCGGATGATCCCCGTCACGTTAGTGGAGTATCAAGCGCATGCCGATATCTTTGAATATATTAAAAATAAACAGCCACAATTAGCCTTTGATGCTGCTTTAGTAACACAAAAAGCGACATTGGCAATTGTAAATAAGCAAATTGAAGAGCTTGAAGCTAGTACGAATTAACTTGCACTTTTAATAGGGTTAATAAATTTATTTTTAAAAGCTACTTTCAGTAGCTTTTTTTCTATCTGATTCTAACTTTTAACTATTCAGGTAATCTCAATAATATATATTGTAATATAAATATTATTATTCTATATTTGTAGATTGTATACTATTTGTATGAGTTAGGATTGAATTTTGTCACATCAACAAACCAGTGAGTTTGAATTTACTGAGCATCCACACCGTCGCTTTAACCCACTTACCGGAGACTGGGTGTTGGTTTCACCGCATCGTGCCAAGCGCCCTTGGCAAGGACAAGTTGAAAGTTCACAAAAATTGAAAAAGTTTGCCTATGATGACAGTTGCTTTTTATGTGCTGGCAATGTGCGAGTAAATGGTGAAAAAAATCCTGATTACAGACAAACATTTGTTTTTAAAAATGACTTTGCTGCTTTGACTCCGGACACGCCAAGCTTTAATCAACAAGATGACCTGTTTAGGGCGGTTAGTGAGCAAGGAGAGAGTTGGGTGGTATGTTTTTCACCGGACCATGGTAAAACCCTAGCAGAGCTTGACCACGATGCAATTTTGTCAGTAATTAAAACCTGGCAACAACAAACGGATCTGCTTGGAAAAAAATACCCTTGGGTGCAGGTGTTTGAAAACAAGGGTGAAGTAATGGGGTGTTCAAACCCTCATCCTCATGGGCAAATTTGGGCGCAAAAACACTTACCAACACAAGCACAGCGTAAACAAGATAACTTTAATCATTACTTTCAGCGTCACGATAGGGCTTTGCTCAGTGATTATGTTGAGCGTGAACTTGATCTTCAAGAGCGAGTCGTTTGTTACAACGAACATTGGTTAGTGGTTGTTCCTTATTGGGCTGCTTGGCCATTTGAAACCTTATTATTACCGCGGTTTACAGTACAAAAATTAACTGAGCTTAATGATAAACAAGCGATATCACTGGCTGAAATAATAAGCCAGATAACTGTGCGGTATGACAATCTTTTTCAGTGTGACTTTCCTTATTCTATGGGCTGGCATTCGGCACCTTTTGATGACAAAACACATCCTGAATGGACGTTACATGCGCACTTTTTTCCTCCGCTACTACGTTCTGCATTGGTTAAAAAGTTTATGGTCGGTTATGAAATGTTGGCGGAAGCCCAGCGAGATATTACCCCTGAGCAAGCTGCTCATCGGCTGCGCGAATTACCGACTAGACATTACAATCAGCAATAAGTGAACTTGATAAAAATGACTGATAATTCAGAGTATAAAAAAGCTATCAATCAACACGTCGTAGAGACATTGCAGCAACAGTTTCAAAGAAAATATGGGCAAAAAGCTAGTGTTATTGAGCATGCTCCGGGGCGAGTAAACTTGCTTGGCGACCATACTGACTATAATCAAGGTTTTGTGTTGCCAGCAGCGATTAATTATGGAACTAATGTCGCAATATCTGCTCGCACTGACGATATTATTTCAGTTTATGCTCTCGATATTGAAAATGACCATGTCGAGTTTTCATTAACTGATACCTCACTCGATACTGAACATAGCTGGAGCAACTATGTGCGCGGCACTTTGCTGCAATTGAAGCAGTCGTTTCCGGAAATATGTGGCGCTAACGTTGTGGTGTCAGGTAATGTGCCACAAGGGGCTGGTTTAAGTTCATCAGCATCTTTTGAAATAGCGTTATTGAAAGCGTTTACCAAGCTTTACCGTTTGAACTTATCTGGTGTTGATGCGGCACTTATTGGCCAGCGAGCAGAAAACGATTTTGTTGGTTGTAATTGCGGCATTATGGATCAGCTTATTTCTGCAATGGCTATGGCTGATCATGCCATGCTGCTAGATTGCCAAGATTTAACTATGCGCCATGCATTAATTCCTGATGAATTAACAGTATTGGTTATAAACTCTAAGGTAAAAAGAGGCCTTGTTGATAGCGCCTATAATGAGAGACGGGCGCAATGTGAAGCGGTTGCTCAACATTTTGGTAAAGCCAGTTTACGGGCGGTAAGTCTTGAAGAACTCGATAGAGAACGTAATGCAATCGAATGCATTTTGTATAAGCGAGCCAGACATGTTATCACTGAGAATAGGCGCACAACACAAATGTATACTGCCTTAAATAATAAGAACTTTGAACAAATCAGTTCATTAATGGCGCAGTCACATTTATCACTTAAAGATGATTTTAATGTCACCGTACCAGAAACCGATTTATTGGTTAGCATAGTCGCTGATGTTATTAAGCATCGCGGTGGTGTTCGCATGACCGGCGGAGGGTTTGGTGGCTGTGTTGTTGCTTTAGTACCGAATAATTTAGTGGCAGAGGTTATTGCGGCGATTGAAAGAAAATATTTTAAACAAACTGGGCTTGTTGCTGAATTTTACCCTTGTATTGCAACGCAAGGGGCGTTTACTTAGTCAGTCTTTATTAAGTGTTGATTAGAGCCGCACCTAAACAGTAACTACAATGTATTTACCAAGGTAAATTAATAACAATAAATAAGTGATACCTCATGGGTAATCACTTTAACAAGAGGTTTAACATGAAATTAGAAATGTTCGATATTGGCGTGTTTATCGTCTATGTTGTCGGTCTGCTGCTAGTAGCGCTTTATATTTCACGTAGTGATAAAAAAGAAGGTGCTGACACTGAAGATTACTTTTTAGCAGGTAAGTCGCTCCCTTGGTGGGCGATTGGTGCATCTCTGATTGCTTCTAACATTTCGGCAGAACAAATTATTGGCATGTCTGGCTCAGGCTTTGTTATGGGAATGGCAATAGCATCATATGAATGGATGGCAGCCATTACCTTGATTTTAGTGGGCAAGTATTTATTACCAATATTTCTAAAAAATGAAATATTTACCATGCCGCAATATTTGCAGCATCGCTTTGATCATCGAGTTAAAACCACATTAGCCTTATTTTGGTTACTCGTTTATGTGTTTGTTAATTTAACTGCGGTTTTGTGGTTAGGTGGATTAGCCATAGAGACTGTTGCTGGAGTAGATTGGTGGTACGGCATGATTTTTCTTGCAACTTTCTCTATTGCGTATTCACTGTACGGTGGCCTAAAGGCAGTTGCATATACTGATATTATCCAAGTTGTGCTACTAATTTTTGGTGGTTTATTGCTAAGTTATCTGGCGTTGGATGCCGTTGCGGAAGGGCAAGGCATGTTTGTTGGTTTTAGTAAGTTGACCACAGAGTTGCCTGGTCACTTTGATATGATTCTATCGCCAGATAATTCTCAATACACCAACTTACCCGGTATTTCGGTGCTTGTTGGCGGTATGTGGGTAATGAATATTTCCTACTGGGGGTTTAATCAATATATTATTCAACGCGCACTGGCAGCAAAGAACATTCAGGAAGCGCAAAAAGCTATTGCCTTTGCCGCCTACTTAAAACTATTAATGCCGATTATTGTTGTACTTCCAGGTATTGCAGCGGTTGTGTTATATCCAAATTTAGCTGCAGCTGATAAAGCGTATCCATCAATGATGGAATTAATGCCCGTAGGTATTAAAGGGTTGGTTTTTGCCGCGTTAGTGGCGGCCATTGTTTCATCACTCGCTTCGATGACAAACAGTATTTCAACCATTTTTACCATGGATATTTATCGCCCGATCAAACCTGATGCGAGTCAGCAGCACTATGTACGTGTTGGTCGTGTTGTCACCTTAATTGCTTTGGTTATTGCCTTGTTTATGGCTGAGCCACTTTTAGGTAAGTTTGACCAAGCATTTCAGTATATTCAAGAGTTTACAGGTGTATTTACACCGGGAATTGTGGTTATTTTCTTGTTAGGTATGTTCTGGAAAAAAGCGACATCAATGGGGGCGCTTGCTGCTGCAATTGGCTCGGCTGCATTTTCATTCACCTTAAGAACAGTATGGCCTGAATTACCTTTTATGGACCGTATGGGGATTGTCTTTTTATCTTGTGCGGCATTAATGGTGTTAGTGTCTCTTACTGGAAAAGCTGCTAGTAGCGATACCAGTGTTAGTTTGGCCGATGTAAGCTTTGTAACGGAGCGTGGCTTTAATATTGCGGCGCTGGGTGTTGTTGTCATTTTAACTTTTTTATATACCCTTTGGTGGTAGTTTCATAACGCCAAGTTAATCAAAATTATGAATTTAGCCGCAATCTTATCGATTGCGGCTTTTTTTTCTCTGTTTTTAGGTCAAGCAATAGAATGTCACTTTAAAATAAAGATATCTGGACGTCTATACGTTTAGAGCTTGACATATCTAGAAATCCAAGTCACATTATAGGCAGATGATCACTTGTTATCTTTTATGCTGTTTTTCAGCGTTATTTTATACTTAAGAAATATCCGATATTAGGTTAGTGCTATGCCCATTAAAATTCCAAATGAATTACCGGCGTTAACGGTATTAGACAATGAAAATATATTTGTTATGTCTGAGCGCCGTGCTGCAAATCAAGAAATTCGTCCAATGGAAGTGGCCATACTGAACTTAATGCCAAATAAAATAGAAACTGAAGTGCAAATATTACGGATGTTGGCGAATACGCCACTGCAAATTAATGTCGATTTTGTTCGCATTCATGCCAATGAGTCCAAGAATACTCCGCAAGCGCATTTAGATAATTTCTATCGCTTATTTGATGATATTAAAGATAAACAATACGACGGCTTAATAATAACGGGGGCTCCGTTAGCGTTACTTGATTATCAGCAAGTTACCTTTTGGGATAAAATTTGTGAAGTTTTTGACTGGGCTGAGAAAAATGTTACTTCTACTATGTTCTCTTGTTGGGCGGCACATGCTGCGCTATACCACCATTACGGTTTAAAACGTCATCTGCGCAAGCAAAAGCTTTCTGGTGTATATCAGCATCATTGTTTAAAACCGAAAGAGCAGCTAACACGTGGCTTTGATGAAAGCTTTAATGTGCCGCATTCACGTTATGGCTATATTGATAAAAGTGACTATCAAACGTTAGATAACTTGGAAATTCTTGCGGAATCAAAAGATGCTGGAGTTTACCTCGTAGCCAGTAAAAATAAGCAACAAGTCTATTTAACTGGTCATCCAGAATATGATGCCTCGACCTTGAGTGAAGAATATTTTCGAGATCTTGACTCAGGTGCTAATGCTATTGTGCCAGATAATTATTTTACCGGTGATAATCCAAGCACCGAAGCTGCAAACACCTGGCGAAGCCATGGCAGTTTACTATTTACTAACTGGTTGAACTATTACGTTTACCAAATTACGCCGTATCAGCTTGATGCTGACCATATTCAAGCAATTCATCCAGGAAAATCTCGTGGCTAAGCAAGCAAACTTTAACACTTCATCTTCAGCCAAGGTGCTGAAATCATCGTCTTATGCTTTATTACAAGCTCAGTTAGATCAGCGTATTCTGATTTTAGATGGTGCTATGGGTACCATGATCCAAGCATATAAGTTTGAAGAACAAGATTATCGTGGTGAGCAATTTGCTGATTGGCATTGTGATGTCAAAGGGAATAATGACATGTTGGTTCTTACCCAACCTAATGTTATTAAAGCTATTCATCGTGAATACCTGGAAGCTGGCGCTGACATTCTTGAAACCAATACCTTCAATGCCACAACCATTGCCATGGCTGACTATGATATGGAAGCTCATAGTGCCGATATTAATTTTAAAGCAGCGCAATTAGCGCGTGAAGTTGCTGATGAATTCAATGTGCAAAACCCTGCTAAGCCACGTTTTGTTGCTGGTGTGCTAGGGCCAACTAACCGTACGTGTTCAATCTCACCTGATGTTAACGACCCTGCCTATCGAAATGTTACTTTTGATGAGCTAAAGGATGCCTATATCGAGTCGACGCAAGCGTTGATTGATGGTGGTAGCGATATTATTTTAATCGAAACTATTTTCGATACTCTTAACGCAAAAGCGGCTATTTTTGCGGTTGAAACTGTATTTGAAAGTAGGGGTGAACGCTTACCTGTGATGATTTCAGGTACTATTACTGATGCCTCTGGAAGAACGTTGTCAGGGCAAACGACGGAAGCTTTCTATAACTCGCTGCGTCACGCTAAGCCAATCTCATTTGGTTTGAACTGTGCGTTAGGGCCAGTAGAGCTTAGGCAATACGTTGAAGAATTAAGTCGTATTTCTGATGTCGCCGTTTCCGCTCATCCTAATGCAGGCTTGCCTAATGCTTTTGGTGAATACGATTTTACAGTAGAGGATATGGACAGGCATGTTGCTGAATGGGCAACCTCTGGTTTCTTAAACATTATTGGCGGCTGTTGCGGTACCACACCAGCACATATTAAGGGCATGGCAGATGCGGTTGCTAATATTACACCACGTGAAATTAAGCCAAGAGAAATCGCTTGTCGCTTATCTGGTTTAGAAGCGCTTACCATAAGTGAAGATAGACTGTTTGTTAATGTTGGTGAACGGACAAATGTTACTGGCTCTGCAATTTTCAAACGTTTAATCACAGAAGAAAACTACGATCAAGCTATTGCTGTTGCCCTACAGCAAGTGGAAAACGGTGCACAAATTATTGATATCAACATGGATGAAGGCATGTTGGACTCAAAAGCAGCGATGATTCGATTCTTAAACTTAATTGCCGGTGAACCTGATATCGCCAAAGTGCCGATTATGTTGGACTCGTCTAAGTGGGATATCCTTGAAGAAGGCTTAAAGTGTATTCAGGGTAAGGGCGTTGTTAACTCGATAAGTTTGAAAGAAGGTGAAGATAACTTTCGTCAGCAAGCTGAGTTATTAAGGCGTTATGGCGCTGCGGTAATCGTGATGGCATTTGATGAAACAGGCCAAGCTGATACTCGAGAACGTAAATTTGAAATTTGCCAGCGTGCGTATCATATTCTCGTCGACGAAATTGGTTATCCCGCGGAAGATATTATTTTTGATCCTAATATTTTTGCTGTCGCTACAGGGATTGACGAGCACAATAACTATGCTCGTGATTTTATTGAAGCGGTTGCTGATATTAAACAGAACTTACCTCATGCGATGATTTCGGGTGGGGTGTCGAATGTTTCATTCTCGTTTCGAGGCAATAACCCGGTGCGTGAAGCCATTCATGCGGTATTTCTATACCATGCAATAAAAAATGGCATGGATATGGGGATTGTTAATGCTGGCCAATTGGCAATTTACTCTGATATTCCAGAAAACTTACGATTAGCCGTTGAAGATGTCATTCAAAATTCTGATGACGGCGCAACAGAGCGGCTACTTGACGTTGCTGAAGAATATCGCGGGCAGGCGGGCAGTAAAAATAATAAAGCTGATTTAAGCTGGCGGGAATTACCGGTAATCAAGCGTTTAGAGCACTCACTTGTTAAAGGCATCAATGAGTATATTGTTGAAGATACTGAAGCAGCAAGGCTTGAAGCGACTCGACCGTTAGATGTTATTGAAGGACCGTTAATGGACGGTATGAATGTTGTGGGTGATCTGTTCGGTGCTGGGGAAATGTTTTTACCGCAAGTGGTTAAATCAGCGCGGGTAATGAAACAAGCCGTTGCTCATTTAAATCCTTTTATAGAAGCCGAAAAAACTGAAGCTAAATCAAATGGTAAGGTTTTGCTAGCGACGGTAAAAGGGGATGTACACGACATTGGTAAAAATATTGTTGGCGTAGTACTGCAATGCAACAATTATGACATTATCGACTTAGGAGTGATGGTGTCATGTGAAGATATTTTACGTGTTGCGCGTGAAGAAAACGTCGATATTATTGGTTTGTCAGGTTTGATCACTCCGTCATTAGATGAAATGGTTCATGTCGCTAAGGAAATGACGCGACAGGACTTTGATTTACCGTTGCTTATTGGCGGTGCAACAACATCTAAGGCACACACAGCAGTAAAAATTGAGCCACAATTTCAGCACCCAGTTGTTTATGTGCCTAATGCCTCTCGTTCGGTATCGGTTGTTAGTACTTTATTATCTGAAGAACACAAAGGTGCATTTGTCGAGCGTCAAAAAGCTGAATATGTAAAAGTGCGAGAGCGTCATTATAAAAAAGGTCCTCGTTCAAGTTTAATTCCACTGGCTGAAGCAAGAGCAAATGCTGTTCCGATTAATTTTGATAACTACACCCCTAAAGTGCCGAATAAATTAGGTGTTACCGTTCTAGACGATATTGACTTAAATGTTGTGCGAAATTATATCGATTGGACGCCATTCTTTATGACCTGGCAGTTATCTGGTAAATATCCATTAATTTTGCGACATGAAGTGGTTGGCGAAGAGGCTACTAAGTTGTTTAAAGACGCCAATGCCATGCTTGATGATGTCATCAATAATAAAAAATTATCAGCGAAAGCTGTCTTTGGTTTATTTCCAGCTAACCGTGAAGAAGATGATTTACAGCTTTATACTGATGAGTCGCGTGCAGAGCCATTAATGAAATTGCATCAATTGCGTCAGCAAAGTAAAAAACCAGCAGGGCAGTACAATCGCTGCTTATCTGATTACGTTGCAGATAAAGAGTCAGGTATAAATGACTATGTTGGTGCGTTTGCTGTCTCGGCAGGTTTTGGTGTTGAAGCGCTGGTGAAAGCTTTTGACGCTGAGCATGATGATTACAATAGTATTTTGATTAAGGCGGTTGCTGACAGATTAGCAGAAGCAAGTGCGGAGTATTTGCATGAAAAAATTCGCAAAGAATATTGGGGCTATGCGCCAGATGAGAGCTTAGATAATGATGATTTGATAAGGGAAAAATACCAAGGTATTCGTCCAGCGCCAGGCTATCCTGCTTGTCCTGAACATACTGAAAAAGGTTTATTATGGGAGCTACTCAATGTCGAAGAAAATATTGGTATGGAACTAACGTCTAGTTTTGCTATGTGGCCAGGTGCGGCTGTTAGTGGTTGGTATTTCGCTCACCCAGACTCGAAATATTTTGCGGTAGCAAAAGTGGCTGAAGACCAAGTTGAAAGTTATGCTATGCGAAAAGAAATGACCATGCCACAAGCCGAACGCTGGTTATCGGCTAACTTAGATTACGAGCCGTCTTAAATTTAACGCCGAATATATGTATATATTCGGCGTTAAAATTTACTTAATTAAGTCGAGTAATTCATGGATGGTTTTAATTGGCGTAATCTTAGCCCCTAAGCCTTCCATCGACTTATGGTAATTGCGAAATGGAATAAATATCTCATCAAAACCGTGTTGCGCAGCTTCTTTAACGCGCGGTACACCGCTGTCAATTGGTCTAACATCACCATTTAGACTTAACTCACCCATAATACAGGTTGTTCTTGGTACCGTGAATTCGTTAAGACTACTAAGTAACGCGGTTACTAGCGCTAAATCAATACAAGTTTCTGACTCATCAATTTTTAAGCCGCCTACGATATTAAAAAAGGTGTCGTGAAAAATTTTGGTTTTAGTGTGTTTACGCAAAATCCCCGTCAACATTTTAATGCGATTCATATTCAAACCAACGCAAACACGTTGTGGAAATTCTGCTTCTGTTTCTGTGGTTAAACACTGTATTTCTAATAATAGGTTTCGGTTACCTTTGCGAATACAAGTAATGGCAGAGCCTGGCGATTGCGTGGTTGAGCCAGATAGAAATATCTCACTGGGATTATCAACACTTAACATACCTCGTTCGCACATTTTGAAAATACCTACGGTATCAATATCGCCAAAACGATTTTTATTGGCCCGTAAGGTACGTATTTGTCCGTCATTAGTATCGATATGCAAAAGTGCATCAACAATATGAACAAGTGTTTGTGGGCCAGCAATTTCATTGTTTTTATTGACGTGCGCGATAATAAACATAGTGACATTATTTTGCTTACAATACTGGGTAAGCGATTGCGCAGCACTTTTAACTTGTGATGGTGAGCCAGGGCTACCGTTAGCGTTCTCGGTAACAACTGCTTGTATTGAGTCGATAACAGCAAATTTAATTTGATTTTTATCTAGCTCTTCAATAATGGCTTCGACACTGGTTTCCGATAATAAATACAGTTGTTCGGCGTTATAATCTAATTTTAACCGATTAACGCGATTTTTAAACTGAGATAATGACTCTTCAGCCGTACAATAAAGTGAGGCTTTTTCTTGTGAAATACGAGCTACCAAGTCAGATAATAATGTTGTTTTACCCGCACCAGGATCACCCGATATAATATTTACCGAACCTGTAGTAACACCACCACATAACACGCGATCAAGCTCGCCAATCCCTGTTAAATGTTTTTCAGCTTCATGTGATTCAATTTCATTTATTTTTTTTGAGCCGCCACCAATACCACCAGCATAACCCGCAGTCGCTTTTCGGCTACTAGTTACATTGCTGTTCTTAACACTAGAAATCTTCATTTCGGCGAGTGTATTCCATTCCCCACACCGACATTGCCCTTGCCAGCGAGGGTAATTCATCCCGCAATCTGTACAAACAAATTCAATTTTTGCTGGTTTTGCCATTTAGTTGTTATGCCTTGTTAGTGGTTAAAATTTTGTAGTTTAACTTTTAAGCCTACTGTTAATCGGCAGTACGCTTGCCTCGCTTTAGTATATCTGCTTCTTTAGTGGCGGCAAAAATATAGCTGCAAATGCCGTCAAAAAAAAGTCATATTTGGTTGGTTAATGACAGTGGTGTTTGTTTTTTCAGCATAAAACGTCACTTGTCATTACTAATGTATCGAATTACTGCAAGCTATGCTAACTTACATTCCGGCATTATTTTATCGCAAAATCACTATATACAGCGAGCCTAAAGCCGGTGGTGAGTAGAAGTTGTTAGCTATTAATAAAGTGCATTTAGATAGGTACGATAATTGCTTTGCTAATAAAAGAAATGCAAATTAGTTTGTCAGTAATGAATCAGCTATTTATTTTTGGAAGCATCATCTTAACAAGTGACCGTTTTATTAAGATGTATAAGTTGATTAATACTTAATAATATTGCCGGCAAGCAAAAGTAAGCGCATCATTTTCAGTCATTTTAAATATAATAAAGCGTAAATGAATAAAGATTTTTCCAAATATCAAAAAATAATTGATGATTTTAGTGGCCAAGTTTTAAATGCTGACTTTGAAGCCGCCTTCTCCTCTGCTGCTAAAAATGTTCCAAAAACTGAACGTTTCCTATTAAAAATGGAATTAAAACGTCTTGCTGCGCCGTGTACACGGTTAATTGATTTACGAGGCCATGTCGATGGCGAATGTAAACCATTTGAGCATGAAGGGCGAACACATTTCCTTGATGATATTGCTGTGCGGGTTTTTACTGATGCATTTATGCGTTATAGCGGTTACACCTTTGGTGTATATGAAGCAACTATGAGCACAGAGAATAACTTTCGGGTTATTTATCAAAAAGAAAAAAGTAATGTAAATGTTAGCAAGAAAGTAGAGCCCGCTAAGGTATTTGAGAAATCTCAGTATCCAGCAAAATTTTATAACTTTGGCCCATATCATAACCGAAGTGAAGAGCGTATGAATTTTGCCATTCCAATGCAGGTGTCTTTCGACAAAAACACGTCGATTGAATGCACAAGTTCTGATATTAGTGTCAATGGTTGTAAATTTCGTATCAATAGTATTCAGCGCTTAAAGGTTGGCCAGCAAGTTACTTTGCGCTTTACTGGGCTTGAAGATGAATTTCAATTTGGTAAAGACAGTGATTTTGTTTATGAGATAAGGAATTTATCTGTTGCTGATAAGTTGCAGTTAGTTGGTGTTAAGCGAGTTTCAGAACCTAACACGCGCAGAGATGGCTTTACGGAATTTTTAAAAGGCTTTATCCAAGGTAATAAACGTCGTTATAAGATTAATTTAGATAATACCATTGCTGCATTGCAGGCTCGGAGCTTCGAGCAGTATGTAATGCCTAAGTCTAATGAATTGCCAATTTTTATTGAAGCACAAGAACAGAAACTAACGCCTAAATACGCCTTAACTTGCCCTAATAATCAGCATATTTATCAATACTGGCAAGATGAAAAACGCTATTCAACCTTATATTGTTTGGTTTCCGCAGAGCGTATTGCTAGGTTAAAAAAGTTGGCGGTTTCGGGCAAGCAGCTTTTGGTATTTAGTTTTGTGCATAAAAGTCAGGGGAAAACTTATTTTTATACAGCTGATGAACTTCAGTTGGCAGATGATGAAGCATTTAGAAGTCAGTTTTTAGGTTTTGCCGCGGCGAAATCTCATTTTGCAATAACGCAATTATCTATGATTGACGTTTTCCAGACCAGAGTTGAATCACCATTAACTTTATCTGAGACATTAACGAAGAAAAACGAATATTTAAATGCACCTGCTCCTGCTGAAATTGTCGCTAAAATAGCAAATTTACCAATGATAATTGTTGCGCGTGATATCAGTCAGGAAGAAGCGACAAAGGTATATCAAACTTTATCTTATGAAGGGATTAATACCAGTAAATTAAAAAAGTTTGGCCATAAACGTTTAAGTAAAAAATATAGCGTAGACGAAGTGGGTATTAACTATCGTAATCAGCGACAAGAGTTACGTTTTAAATACCAAACACCAACCCAAGTTGAAATTGAAAATGTTAAGTGGCAGGGCATGTCACAGGATTTTTCAACCTCAGGTTTGAAAGTTGAACTTGATAAAGCAACAGTGCTGGTAAAAGGCGATATTGTTAGCATTAGCTTCCCGGCGTTGCAAAAAATTACCTCAGCTTTTCAATTAAAAGCGCTTCCTTATGAAGTGATGCGGGTTGATCAGACAAAAACTATTGTTAATCTTCGAGTGTATGTAGAGAAGCACCAGCATATAGGGCGTAAATTTTTTAAAGCTCTCATCGATAAGAATCGTGATAAATTGACACCTGATGAGTATGCGATGTCGACACCAGGTTTAGCAAAAGCGTTACGCAATATTTACAGTTCAAGTTCGAATATTCCATCTATGATGATTCAAACTAGCGGTAGTCGCTATAAAGTTGAAGCGATAGCCAGTGGTGAAAGTGAAGGAAAGCTTATTTCAGCGATGCGCAAGCTCAGTGACAGAAAAGCTTATATCAACTTGTATCCATTGTTCGGACAAGCAGATATGTTGACTCGCTTTACTGCCAGCTTAAAGAAAATGCAACAGCTTGATAATGCCAAAACTGAGCTACTTTATATTGCTATTAACCCGCGCGCTAATTTAATTGAGGAGGCTATTACGACGAAACTGGCGTCCGATTTAGGCTCTCAAAAGCTTAAGCATATGTTTATTCATCAAGCATTGAAGAAAGGTGAGTTTTACTGTGTGATGGTGAAGTTGTCACGTACTGCTGAGCCAGACATGGGGCATTTAAACCCTGAGTTAAGCTATATTGGTTCGTATGCTATTCATCGTGGTAAGCAAATCGAGCAAGAAATATGGAGTGTTGCGGGTGTTGCGCAAATTTTTGATGTCACACAAGAAGAGCTTTTCCGCTATCAGTTAACTCGTAAAGATAAAGCGAGTTAGCAAATATTAACTATAAGTATTAGCCATCAGTATTAGCCCTAGGCTAATACTGATGGCAAGCATACTATTAAGCCAACCAATGCAACATGCAGTCTAACCCTGAGTGGGTAATACAAGAATCAGCTTGCGCCAAGACTAAAGGTTTTGCGTGAAACGCTATTCCTAAGTGTGCTGCCGCCATCATTACCAGATCATTGGCACCATCACCCATAGCGACTGTTTGTGTACTAGCAATATTATATTCGCTTTGTAATTGAGTTAGGCATTCTGCTTTGGCTTGGGCATCAATTACTTCCCCTAATACCTTGCCAGTTAAAGTATTGTTTTCAATTTCTAAAACGTTGGCAAAAGCGGCGTCAAGCTGCAATATTTCGGCTAAGTGATCCGCAAAATAGGTAAAACCTCCGGAAGCAATTGCCACTCGCCACTGGTGTTCTTTTAGGGCAGAAACTAAACTTTCTAAACCTGTCATTAATGGCAGATTTTTTGCAACATCAGCGAGAATTTTTTCCGGGGCATTGGCAAGTTTTCCAACCCGTTGATGTAAACTTTCGCTAAAGTCTAATTGTCCTTGCATGGCCAATTCGGTTACCGCAGCAATCTCTTCGCCAACACCTGCGAGCGCTGCTATTTCGTCAATACATTCAATTTCAATGGTGGTTGAATCCATATCCATCATAAGCAATCCCGGCTGGTTTAGCTTTGGCGCATTTTTTAATAATGCAACTTCTATTTGTTGTTTAGTTGCATAGCTAACTAAGCGCTCTCGGGCCCTTTTTAGGTTATTAACTTTTACAAAGAATCGGTAGCTGGTTAGGTTATTACGCTTATTTATGGCATTGAGTTGTAACTCGCTAATGTCACACTCGCTTAGTAATGCTGCAAAAGTAGCCATATTGATATCACTAAACACTACGAGTTCTATATTTGCCATCGCAAGGCTTGTTTGTTCGTTTGGCGTGTCGTTTACTTTTAGCTGAAAGCTGCTTTGCTGAGCGTTATATTGTATTGAAAGGCCAGTGGCTTGAGGGTCAATAGCCGACCATTGTGCTAAATTTTTATCTTTGATATCACTTAAAAGTATTGGGGCGTTCAGGTTTGTCACGGCTTTGCCTTAGTAAAATTAGCGTAAGTTCAAGTTAAACATGCGATAAAACGTTTTCATCAGTACAAATACAACACAAATAGTTCTATAGTGTAACAATAAGCTCTGTTATAGAAATATTGGAAAAATAGCGTTTTATGAAGCAAATAGAACAGCCTTTATACCCTAAATTATCATCGATTTATAATAAAATATTGCAATTAGCTATAGCTATTTTTTTAATTATTATGGTGATGAATTTCTGGGTTAGCAGTCGTGACGAACAGCAGGCACAAATTCAGCACCATGCCGATGTTGTTGGTAAAATGTATTTAGCGCAAGCTGCGGCGTCGTCTTTTGTTTATTTGTCAAAATCACAAGATGATTTACAGCACTTTGTTGATACGTTAGCACAGCAGCCCTTAGTTAAGAGTGTGCATATTTATGGTAAAACTGGCCAAGTGATGGCGGCATCAACAGATAATGAATCCATGAATGATCTCTTTGGTTTATCTGCGATGAAAGTTAATCAAAGCCGAGATATTACTCCATTCGTTGATGAGCTCAGAGTGGGAGAGCTAGAAGGCTATATTCGTTTATCACTATATCGTGCTTTACTTGTTGATGAGCTATCAGCTAACGGTTACTCACAATACGATATTATGCGTATTTTAATGATTGTGACCGGCGTTATCGGCTTTTTGTTAACCCGTGGCTTAAATCGTTTTAGTCGCCAAGGATTTCGTTTACCTAAACCTACGAAATAAGTATTAATATAATGCTTTAAGAAGATATTTTAGGCAGTATAGTTTGAATATTGGCTGCTAGTGCAGAGGCTATGTCAGCATCCGATTCGCTGCGTATAGTCGTTAAACAGTGGAAAACGTCAATTAAACGTAGTGGTGAATTATCTTGTCCTTGAAAGCCATTTAGTGGCATTGCTGGTGCGTCTGTTTCTAATACCAAACTATCCAGTGGCAGCCGCTTAACTGCTTTAATGGTTTTTTCGGCGCGAGGATAGGTAATTGTGCCGCCAATACCTAACTTAAAACCTAAATCGATGTATTGGCAGGCTTGCTGATAACTGCCTGAAAACGCATGAATAACCCCTGCATTTGATAATTTATGCTTTTTTAGCAGAGGCAGAATGTGTTGATGTGATCTTCTATGGTGAACAATAATAGCTAAATTAAACTTTTTGGCCAGCAGTAGCTGATTATCAAAAACGTCGATTTGTTGTTGCAGGTTATTGTGTTCTTTGGCTATTACGCCATCAATGCCGGCTTCACCTATTGCGGTTATTAGTGGCAAATGCTTCGCAACTAACGATTCTAATTCGGTTAGGCTGTTTGTTGAAAGTTCATGTAAATACCATGGGTGAATGCCTAGACATGGATGTAAACGTAATGATTCTGAACTATATTGTTTGACAAAATTGAGTACTTTACGCCAATTACTCGGACCTATGGTTGGAATAACTATATTGTCAATATTAGCTTGCTGGCAGCGCTGCAATAACGTTGGAATATCGTGTTGAAAAGCGTCGAAATCAAGATGACAATGACTATCGGTAAAACTCAAAGTGTGTGTCATCTTAATTCCTTATTAGCGGTTACCTTATCTGTGCAAAACCCTGTTAAATAAGCTTAGCAGCTCTTTGGGTTAGAGCATCTAACACACCAGCAAGTTTATAGTGTGCGATAAACTCAGGATCTGGCGTTTGTTTATGAATAAGAATATTTGCTAAGTAAACGGCTTGCGCAATACCAAAGTTCTTTTGCTTTAATTTATCAGCTCTGTGGTGGAGTATAATGGCTTCAATTATCTGATAAGAAAAGCCCCAAGTATGCAATAAGTAGCCACCAACGTGACAATGGTCAATAGCAAAAATTTTATTTTCTAGTGCCATATTGTTGCCATCTTTAATACGATGTTTAAAGAACAATGCCGTAGATTTTTCATTAACTTCAAACAGTACGACTTTTCCTAAATCATGTAAAAGCCCGGCGATCATAGCATCCTGTTTTAGCTCTGCTTTAACCATAGAGGCTGCTAGCTTCGCAGTGGCTAGACTGTGTAATTGTTCATCTAGAATTGAAAAGTCTTTGATTTTAGGATTGTAGGAAAATAGTTCAGCGGTCATAACAATGCAGCAAAGTGTATCTAAGCCCATTTTTGTTATCGCATCGCTAATGCTCATCATTGGCTTGCCCGTCGTCGCAAAAGTATTATTAGAAAATTGCAACACTTTTGCGGTTAAAGCGGGGTCTTGTTGAATTATTTGGGCTATTTTACTTGAGTCAGTATTTGCCTCTTTTAATACCGCGTTTAGCTGCATATAAACTTTAGGTGGACTAGGCAAGGTTTTAATATTTGCGACGGTTTTAACGATAATATCTTTGGTGATTGCTTGGTTATTACCAGCCAGTTTGCTTATGGTATTAATAATAACTTTGCTTTCAATGGGTAAGGCAAAGCAATAATGGGCAATGCCTTGCGACGCTTTATCGTCAGCATCAATTAATATACGAACAATTTTTGGAAACTTTTTCGCCATCATTTCCAATACCGAGCGACCATCACTATCGTCAATTTGTGCAGCACAAACCACAATATTAAATTGATGCTGTGATAATGCCGACACCGCTGCATGTAAACCTGTAACGTGGGCGAATTTTGCTCGAGACTTAAGAAGTTCCTGCTTAAGATCGAGCAATTGATTCTCTATATTATCAATTAGTAAAATTTTCATTTACAACACATGGTTCCTGAGTGTTTGTTTTTGATTACATACGTTCCATAACGTCAATGCCTAAAATATCTAAGCCTTGCTTTAAAGTATTTGCGATAACCTGACAAAGTGCTAAACGAGATTGCTTGACATTGTCGCTAATATCGTCTTTTAAAATTGGGCAGGCTTCATAAAAACTCATATACAAACTAGCTAACTCATATAAATAGTTACATAACAGGTTTGGTGTGCATTCGCTGATAACAGCGTCTAGCACGTTCTCTAGTTGTAACAGCTTTAATGCTAAGGCTTTTTCTTGCGGTTCAATAATGGTAATAGCTTGCTCAGCGTCAACCTTGTTATAATTTGCTTTGCTAAAAATACTTTGAATACGAGAATAGGCATATTGTAGGTAAGGCGCTGTAGCACCTTCAAAACTAAGCATGGTTTTCCAGTTGAAAATGTAGTCACTGGTGCGGTTCTTTGATAAATCAGCGAATTTAACTGCGCCAATACCAACTTTCTCTGCTATTTCATTAAGTTTTTCTTCTGAATAATCAGGATTTTTCTCTGCAATAACACCTTTAGCACGAGCAACAGCTTCGTCAAGTAATTCAGCAAGCTTGATAGTGCCGCCAGTACGCGTTTTAAATGGCTTACCATCGTCACCCATCATCATGCCAAATGGACAGTGATCATAACCAACATGCTCTGGTAAGAAGCCTGCTTTTCGAGCCACAATTTCTACTTGTTTAAAGTGTAATGCCTGGCGAGCATCGGTAAAAATAATAATACGGTCAGCATTAAGTTCGCCACTACGGTAACGACAAGCTGATAAATCAGTGGTTGCATATAAGTAACCACCACCTGACTTTTGTACGATGAACACTGATGGATCGCCATCTTTATTGGCCATCTCATTAATGAAAACGACTTTTGCCCCTTGATCTTCTACAGCAATGTCTTTTGCCATAAGCTCGTCAATAACATTTGATAAGTCATCGTTATAAGCGCTTTCACCCATAATGTCATTGCGAGTTAAAGTAACATTGAGTTTTTGGTAAATGTCTTCACTGTGGGTAATTGAAATATCAATAAACTGCTGCCAAAGCGTAGCACAACTCTTTTCGCCACTTTGTAATTTAACTACGTAGTCACGGGCACGGTCTGCAAAACCTTCTTCGTCGTCAAAGCGAACTTTGGCTTCACGGTAAAAGTTTTCTAAATCAGCAAGTGCGGTTTCAGCTACTTCGTTTGCCGCCAATTTGTCGCTTAGATGCGCCAATAACATACCAAATTGTGTGCCCCAATCGCCCATGTGGTTCTGGCGGATAACGTGCTCACCACGAAACTCTAATGCACGAACAACCGCGTCACCAATAATGGTTGAACGTAAATGACCCACATGCATTTCTTTGGCTAGGTTTGGTGCTGAGTAGTCAACCACAACATTTTGTGGCTTTTCTGATTGGCTAATACCTAGTTTTTTATCATTAGCTACTTGGTTTAATTGCGTTGCTAACCAATTTTTATCTAAATGAATATTAATAAAACCAGGACCAGCCAACTCTACTTTTTCGGCAATGCCTGATAAATCAAGAGCATCAACAACTTTTGTCGCTAACTCTCTTGGATTTGTTTTTAGTTTTTTAGCTGCACCCATAACACCGTTTGCTTGATAGTCACCAAAGTTTGCTCGGTTTGATAGACTGATCGCTGGGTTTGTTCCTTCCGGTAAACCTGCTGCTGTCATAGCTGCACTAACTTTCTCACTTAGGATGTTACTAATATTCATGTAAATAAACTCTTTATTGGATTGCAAACTCAACACTGCTTTAGTTAGTGTTGAGTCGGTAAGCGTAAGTTAAAATACTACGCTTATAAATAAGTTACGCGATTGATTTTCGCTTGTCACCTTTGACTAAAACTAATGTTCACGTGTTTTATGGAACACTATATCAGGGTGGCGTTCTTGCGCTAGGCTCAGGTTGACCATAGTTGGTGCTATGTAAGTTAAATTATCACCACCATCTAATGCCAAATTATCGTAAGCTTTCTTTTGGAATTGCTCTAATGTTCTTTCATCATCACAAGTACACCAGCGCGCCGTAGCAACACTAATTGGCTCGTATATAGCATCAACATTGTATTCAGTTTTTAAGCGCTGAACTACAACTTCAAATTGCAGTACACCAACTGCTCCTACGATCATATCGTTAGAGTTAAATGGTCTAAATACTTGTACAGCACCTTCTTCAGATAGCTGAATAAGACCTTTTTGAAGCTGTTTAGCTTTAAGTGGATCGCGAAGACGAATACGACGGAACATTTCAGGTGCGAAATTAGGTATACCACTGAACTTCATATTTTCACCAGCGGTAAAAGTATCACCTATTTGAATACTACCGTGGTTATGTAAGCCGATAATATCACCAGCATAAGCTTGTTCAACATTGGAACGGTCACCGGCCATAAAAGTTACTGCGTCAGCGATTTTAACGTCTTTGCCGATACGCACTTGCTTCATTTTCATACCTTTCTCATATTTGCCTGAACAAATACGCATAAAGGCGATACGGTCACGGTGCTTCGGATCCATATTGGCCTGTATTTTAAATACAAAGCCAGAGAACTTTTCTTCTTCAGCGTTTACTGTGCGAGTATCAGTTAAACGAGGTAAGGGCTTCGGCGCCCACTTTGTTAAGCCGTCAAGCATATGGTCAACACCAAAGTTGCCCAATGCAGTACCAAAAAACACCGGCGTTAATTCACCATTTAAAAATTCTTCATGATTAAACTCATGTGAAGCACCGACAACAAGTTCTAATTCTTCACGTAAATCTTCAGCATAGTTACCAATTTCAGCATCTAATTCTGGATTGTCTAGGCCTTTAATTATACGCTTTTCTTGAATGGTGTGACCTTGACCTGATTGATATAAATACACTTCGTCCGTTAAAATGTTATAAACACCTTTGAACTCTTTACCCATGCCAATTGGCCAAGTAATCGGTGCACATTTAATTTTTAGTACTTCCTCAACTTCGTCCATAACTTCCATTGGATCACGAACATCACGGTCCATTTTATTCATGAAAGTAATAATTGGCGTATCGCGTAAACGAGTAACTTCCATTAATTTTATGGTACGTGCTTCAACACCTTTTGCTACGTCAATTACCATCAAACATGAATCAACGGCAGTCAGTGTACGGTAAGTATCTTCTGAGAAGTCTTCGTGACCTGGAGTATCAAGTAAGTTGACTAAGCAATCAGCGTACGGGAACTGCATTACCGAGGTGGTGATTGAAATGCCACGGTCTTTTTCCATTTCCATCCAGTCAGATTTTGCATGTTGGCCTGATTTTTTGCCTTTTACCGTACCTGCTTTTTGTAAAGCTTGACCGAAAAGCAATACTTTTTCAGTGATCGTCGTTTTACCCGCATCAGGGTGACTAATAATTGCGAAGGTGCGACGTAAATCGACTTCCTGCTGTTGTACAGACATGCAAATTACCTGTTATTAAGTGGATGAAATAAATTTAGCGTAAATTTTAAAGCGCAACATTATATCTAAAACCAAGGCGAAGGGCAGTAACTATATGCCGAGAAATCGGTATTATTTTTGATTTATTTTCTCTATCTGAGAAATTAACCGAAAAAAACTTGACTTCACTGATTACGCTTGTAATCCTTGTGTTGTTGATTACAGTTGTAATCAAAGTGAATTATACCTGATTAATGTGTGGAGCTAGGTCAATGGAACAGCAAATGGCTGATATCAGTAAAGCTGAATTTGAAGTACTAGAGGTGTTGTGGCAACAGTACCCTGCCGCGGCAAGCGATATAGTTGAGCGACTTAATAAGAAGAAAACTTGGCATGAGAAAACCGTAAAAACCTTGCTAAATCGGTTGGTAAAAAAACAAGCGGTTGGTTTTATTAAAGAACAGCGTCGTTATTTATATTCCCCTTTATTTGAGCGAGAACACTACACACAAGCAGCAAGCAAAAGCTTAGTTGAACGATTGTTTAGTGGTCAATTATCGCCACTGGTTGCAGGATTTGCAAAAAATAAGAAGTTAGAGCGAGATGATGTAGAGGCGCTAAAGTCACTTATTGATCAATGGGAAAGTGAGCATGATTGAATCATTACTTAATGTTTTAATTAATACAATAATACCTCTTACATTGGTGTTGAGTTTAGTCCTCTTATTGCGGCCTTTATTGTTAAAGTTTTTTGGTGCCAACAGTGCTTATTTTACTTGGTTTATCGTGCCATTGGCATTGATAGGTTATCACCTAGCACCTTTGTTGTTTAACTCGGAGCATCAATTCGTCGCAAATAATAATATCGAGCGTGTATTAGTTACCTCTAAACAAGCATTATCGCAAATTAATGACTTTAATTGGCTCGCTATTATTAGTGCTTTTGTTTCCTGCTTTTTGCTGATTATTGCAATAATTGAGCATTGGCAATTTAAGCGCACCTTATTACCCGCAGCACGTAATATCTCTACTCGTATAGAGCAAAATTTACAGTCAACAATTGCTAAACGCCGTTTAACGCTTTTCGTCAGCAATAGTATTGAAAGCCCTATGATCATAGGTTTATTGACACCTAGATTAGTACTGCCGAGTCGTTTTCTAGAAATATATAACCAAGAACAACAGCAACTTATTGTTGCTCACGAAATCTGTCATTTTGATCGCAATGACATTTATTGGAATCTACTGGCATTTATTTTAATTGCCTTGTTTTGGTTCCACCCATTGGCATGGCTAGCCTATATCAGATTTCGCCGTGACCAAGAATTGTCCTGTGATCAAACTACGCTGGCGCGCAAGCCGTTAGATAGCAGGATTAACTATAGTCGAGCATTGCTAATTACCGCACAACAAAAGCAACGATTCGCTTTTGCTCACTTATCGTTTAATGAATATGGAGATAAAACCGTGATGTTAGAAAGAATAACGCAAATTAAAAACTTTAAGGTAATGGGAAAGCCTGCGTTAACAATTTATGGCGCTATATTGACTGCCTTGATGACCAGTATAAGTTATGCCGGTCATGTTGGGTTGCAAGGGCAAACTGGCGACCAAGTAGGGCATAAACAAGCCGTTAATGATGTTTATCCAATTGCCCGAATTGAGCCTAAATACCCAATTCAAGCAGCGAGAGATGGCGTAGAAGGTGCGGTATTACTTAAATTTGATGTTGATGGTGAAGGTGTAACTAGAAACATTCGTGTTGTTGCCGCACAGCCTGAAAAGGTTTTTGACGATGTGGCCATTACGGCTTTGTCAAAATGGAAATATGGTTCAAAAACGCATGCGACCAAAGAAGGCTTAGTTGTTCAACTTGATTTTCGTATGGACAAAAACTCCAATGACCCTATTCACCTTGTTGAGAGAATTGAAGTTTCTAAATAAAAATAGGGTAAGAACTTAAAAAAAGACCACTTAGTTGGTCTTTTTTCGTTTTAGGCTAAATAAATATAAACGGCAATTTATGATAAAAAAATTAAACAAAAGTTATTAAAAAACAACGGATAGTCTATGCTTTAATTTAATCAATTTTTGTATTTTGAATGTTAACCTTAAAATTTATAAGGTTTTATTAGTGTAGCGCTCAAATTGTTTGATTTATATCAAACTCTTTACTTAGTTGTTGTTGTATTGTCGGCGCATGATATTTCGGTAATGACAGTTTTATGAGGAATAATGTTGTTGCATCTATTTGTTGTATTGGGTTTTTATGGTTGATTTAACACGTCGTAATTTCTTGCGAGCAAAAAAAGTTTCTACGCCGTCGGCGGTTAGATTGCCTTGGACAGCTGATGAAACTTTGTTTACACGAGGTTGTACCCAATGTGGCAAGTGTTTAAGCGCGTGTGAAGAAAATATTATAGTCAAAGGTGACGGTGGCTTTCCAGAAATAAGTTTCGATAAAGGGGAGTGCACATTTTGCCAACAATGCGTTATTGCCTGTGATGAGCCGTTATTTAACACTTTTGATAGTAAACCTTGGCAACTTCATATTGAAATTAGCTCAGATTGTTTGGCAACTAAGCAAGTTCATTGTCAAATTTGCCAAGATAGCTGTGAGCCCGAAGCGATTGTTTTTAAACACCTTCAGGGGTCGGTACCTCAACCCAATATTGTATTAAGTGATTGTAGTAGCTGTGGGGCCTGTGTGTCAGTTTGTCCTGAATCAGCAATTAAGTTATCAACATCCTTGTTAGGAGCAGAACATGAGTGAATTAGAGCAATTAATATGGAATGTATTGGGGTACTCCTCAATGCCATTTATTTTTTTGTTTGGCTTCATCGCTACCGCGATTGTAGCCGTTTTCATTTTAAAGATCTTTGGTGCTAAGCCAATCAAATAAGTTAGTTTGAATTTCGTTGAGTTAAACGAGTAAGCGAACGTAATAAGAGGGCAATAAATGTGATCAACCTTTTAGAAGAAAGCCCCGTAAATATAGCTGGAGTTATGTTTATGGCTCACCCAAAAAATGCAGAAAAAGTGGCGGAAAACTTGGCTGAGTTTCCCGGCGCAGAAGTACATGCCAAAGGAGAAAATGGCAGTTTGGTGGTTACGGTCGAAGGACTCGAAGGCGAAGAAAATCAAGCAAAACGTATTATTGAAACAATTACCGATATGGGCAATGTTAGCGGTGTTATTTCATCATCATTAATATTTCATCACAATGACGCTGGCTTACCTCAGCATCAGGGGAAAAAACTATGACTTTAACAAGACGTGACTTTATTAAAGCAAACGCGGTTGCGGCTACCGCTGTTGCAGCAGGGGTGGCGGTTCCAAGCGCAGCTTCGAATTTGATCACTAAATCATCAGAAAGCACCATTAAATGGGATAAGGCACCTTGTCGTTTCTGTGGAACTGGTTGTAGCGTATTAGTCGGTACACAGCATGGTAAAGTTGTAGCAACACAAGGTGACCCTGAAGCAGAAGTGAACAAAGGCTTAAACTGTATTAAAGGTTATTTCTTATCAAAAATTATGTACGGTAAGGATCGCTTAACTCAACCATTATTACGAATGACTGATGGTAAATTCGATAAAGAAGGCGAATTTGCACCGGTAAGTTGGGACAAAGCATTCGACGTAATGGCTGATAAATTTAAAGCTGCAATTAAGAAAAAAGGCCCAACGTCGGTAGGTATGTTTGGCTCTGGTCAATGGACAGTTTGGGAAGGTTACGCTGCGTCTAAATTGATGAAAGCTGGTTTTTTAAGTAACAATATTGACCCGAATGCTCGTCACTGTATGGCATCTGCTGTTGGTGGTTTTATGCGTACCTTTGGTATCGACGAGCCTATGGGGTGTTATGATGATTTAGAACACGCAGATGCATTTGTGCTTTGGGGCTCTAACATGGCGGAAATGCACCCTATTTTATGGTCACGATTAACTGACCGTCGTTTAAGTGCCCCGCATGTTAAAGTTAATGTGTTATCAACCTACAAGCATCGTAGCTTTGAGCTTGCTGATAACGGCATGATTTTCACGCCACAAACGGATTTAGCTATTTTAAACTTCATTGCTAACTACATTATTCAAAATAATGCAGTGAATGAAGACTTCATGAAGAAGCACGTTAATGTTCGCGAAGGTGTAACTGATATCGGTTACGGTTTGCGTCCAACGCATCCGTTGGAGCAAGCTGCTAAAAACCCAGGTAAGGGGGGGGCGAAGCCAATGAGCTTCGAAGACTACGCTAAGTTTGTTAGTACTTATACAGTTGAGTATGCATCAAAACTTTCCGGTGTTCCTGAAGCAAACCTAATTGAAATGGCTAAGTTATATGCTGATCCAAAAGTGAAAGTAACATCTTTCTGGACGATGGGTTTCAACCAACATACCCGTGGTGTTTGGGCAAACAACCTAATGTACAACGTGCATTTATTAACCGGTAAGATTTCTGAGCCGGGTAATAGCCCATTCTCATTAACGGGTCAGCCATCAGCTTGTGGTACCGCACGTGAAGTAGGTACATTCTCACACCGTTTGCCGGCTGATTTAGTCGTTAAAAACCCGAAACACAGAGCAACAGCTGAAAAAATTTGGAAACTACCTGAAGGAACTATTCCACCAAAGCCAGGTTATCACGCAGTATTGCAAAACCGAATGTTAAAAGACGGCAAACTCAATGCTTATTGGGTTATGTGTAATAACAACATGCAAGCGGCTGCAAATATTAATGAAGAAGCTATTCCAGGTTATCGTAACCCGGAGAACTTTATTGTCGTTTCTGACCCATACCCAACAGTTACTGCGCAAGCGGCAGATTTAATTCTTCCAACTGCAATGTGGGTTGAGAAAGAAGGGGCATACGGTAACGCTGAACGTCGTACACAATTCTGGCATCAACAAGTGAATGCGCCAGGCGAAGCACGTTCAGATTTATGGCAGTTAGTAGAATTCTCAAAACGCTTTAAAGTAGAAGAAGTGTGGCCAGAAGAGCTGATTGCCAAACAACCAGATTTGCGTGGTAAAACACTGTTTGATGTTTTATATGCTAATGGCAATGTCAACAAGTTCCCTATGTCGGAATCAAAAGGTGATACTAACTTTGAAGGTGATCATTTTGGTTTCTATATCCAAAAAGGTTTATTCGAAGAGTACGCTGAGTTTGGTCGTGGCCATGGTCATGATTTAGCTGACTTCGACCGTTACCATCAAGAGCGCGGTTTACGTTGGCCTGTGGTTGACGGTAAAGAAACTAAATGGCGCTTTAGAGAAGGTCATGATCCGTATGTTGCTAAAGGTAGCGAAGTACAGTTTTATGGTAAGAAAGACAATAAAGCGATTATTTTCGCATTGCCTTACGAGCCAGCAGCAGAGTCGCCAGATGAAGAGTACAACTTATGGTTAAGTACAGGGCGAGTATTAGAGCATTGGCATTCAGGCTCTATGACTGCTCGAGTACCTGAACTTCATAAGGCATTTCCAGATGCTGTAATATTTATGCACCCAGATGATGCACGTTCACGTGGCTTACGTCGTGGTGACAAAGTATTAATGGCCTCTCGTCGAGGTGAAGTGGAATCACGCGTTGAAACTCGCGGCCGTAACCGTCCACCAAAAGGCTTAGTATTTATGCCTTGGTTTGACGCTAAACAGCTAGTGAATAAATTAACGCTAGATGCAACTGATCCATTGTCAAAAGAAACCGACTACAAAAAATGTGCGGTTAAAGTGACTAAAGCCTAATCTTGACGAATTTACGCATCGGTGATGGATATTATCGATGCGGTGGAGAGAAAAAATGAAATTATTATCTTTACTAGTTGTTGTGGCTACTCTTTCTATTAACCCAATAGCGAAAGCCGAAGAAGCAGCTGTTACTAATGTGAATCCTGGTGGGTTAACGACAATTCGTGGCGCAGCCCCTCTTGAAGAAACACGCGAAGCAGAAAGGTTAAAGCGTGTTATTAAAGACAAAAATCCGATTGCTCGTAACTATGTTCACCAACCACCTGTTGTTCCACACCAAACTCGTGGATACCGTGTCGATTTAAATAGTAATAAATGTTTAACTTGTCACAGCTGGAAACATGCTGCTGAAACTGGCGCAACAAAAATTAGTTTAACGCACTTTGAAACTCGCGATGGTAAAACCTTGTCGGATGTTTCACCACGTCGCTATTTTTGTTCACAATGTCACGTAACACAAGCTGATGCTGCTCCTTTGGTTGAGAATACCTTTGAGCCGGTTGAATCATTAGGTAATGAATAAGCCGTTACAACGCAAAGGGGTTTAAAATGTTAAAGAATATGTGGACGTTTTTAAAATCGCCAAGTAGTGCAGCTATGTGGTTTATTCTTGCCATTGGTTTTGCTGGCGGAATTATCTTCTGGGGTGGCTTTAATACGGCGTTGGAAGTAACCAATACCGAAGAGTTCTGTATTAGCTGTCATGAAATGCAAGATAATGTTTACGAAGAGTATCGAGAAACTATTCATTATGCCAACCGTTCTGGCGTACGTGCTACGTGTCCTGATTGTCATGTTCCGAAAAAATGGACCGACAAAATTGTACGTAAAATTGCCGCTAGTAAAGAAGTTTGGGGTAAGCTTACTGGCTTAATTGATACTCGTGAAGAGTTTGTTGATCACCGCCGTGCGATGGCTGAGCGTGAATGGAAACGCATGAAAGACAACGACTCATTAGAGTGTCGTAACTGCCATAACTTTGAATATATGGACTTTACAGAGCAAGGTAATCGCAGCGTAAAAATGCACTCTGATGCACTAGCGTCTGGTGAAAAAACTTGTATTGATTGTCATAAAGGTATCGCACATGAGTTACCTGACATGAAAGGAGTTGAAAACTGGTAATTGCTAGTTTAAGTTAAGCACATAGAAAAAGCCGAGCAATAGCTCGGCTTTTTATTGTTTTCTAAAAACGGCCTTATAGAAATGCTTAACCTTAATATGCAAGGCTATCGTTATTTAGCCATGGAGTGAATATATTGTTAACCCCCGAGTTTGAAAAATATACCTTAGCAGAGTTGCACGATGTACTTAGGGTGGTTGATGCCGAGCGATATCCTGATAATTATCAGAAGGTGACTAGGGAAATAGCACGTAAGGAAAAGCTTGAGAAAGAAAGGCTGAAAAAAGAAATTAGCCGTGAAAGCTTAAATAAAGAGCAGCGTAATAAAGTTGAGAAGCAAGCAATAACAAGTTACTGGGATCCTGCGTCGGCAAAGCGAGATCAACAGCAAGTTATCACTTGGCTGGGTTTTATTAAACTTGGCATCATTCTCGCGGTATTTTGTTCACCGGTTTATTTCAATTCATTTTTACTATCGCCAAATTATGGTGAAGTTGTTAGCAATTTCTCTTGGTTAATATCTATTTTCGCAGCCGTGGCTTATGGCTTTTCAAAACTTAAATACCGCCGTGAGAAAATGAATTGTCAGAGCTCGTTAGAAAAAGAGCAGCTCGAGCAGAATAAAGATGTTCAAGCCGAAATCCAAAAGGCGAATAGTAATGAGCCTTGGCTTATTGTTTTGGTTGCAATAATTATCCTAGTAACTACTTTTTTTATTAGCTCAAAGAGTTTACCGGTACTTGCACATATTTATGTTGTTGAAAATTTTAAAGCAACAAAGGTTGTGACTGTGAATCGTAAAGCTCGTCGGTTTAGAAAAAAGCACTGTAATGGTAAAGTTTATTTAAATGAATATCGCGATATGCAGTTAGATTACATTTGTGGTGTATTGTCGAAGAAAACTTGGACGGAACTAGAACCAGATGACAGTCTTAAGCTTTACGGTAGTCAATCAAGTATAGGGTTTCTTGTCCAGAAAGCGGCAAGGGTTAAGTGATTTCTTATTGAAACTATATAGATGAGACGTAGAAGTTAATTAAATAAATTACCGATAAAAATACTTTCATCATCATTTAATAGTTGTCTATGATGACGAGATTGATGCTGTGTATTTTGTCCACTATATCTATTAACCAGCTTTTCTAAAACCTGACTTTGTTTTAAGCCCGTTAATGCCGCTAGTTGATTAAGGGCATCATCCATCACTTGTTCAACGCCTTCTTCCGTAGCGGCATTATCATTTTGTCTTGTATTGGCAAAATGACGTGAAACTCTTGAGCGGGTATTAGCTTGCATACTATGCATTTAAATTAATGACTTTTTAGATGATAAAAGCAGTTTAATTATTTTGGCATCAAGGAGATAGAGGCGCTGCGTAAAAAAATGTAGTTAAGTGTTATTGTGGTTAAAGTTATAATTTTGTTATAACTTTTTTGACATAACAATCGCGTCTTCATAGCCAAACCCTGAATTGCTTGGGTAGTAACCAGTTCTGCGAGAAATTTCTGTAAATCCTTGGTTAATATAAAGCATTTGTGCGCTAATGTTTTTAGCTCGCACCTCAAGAAAAATCGTTTCAGTTGCTAGCTGCTGACATTGCTGGAAAAACTGTAGTAACAAGACTTTGCCATAGCCTTTTCCTTGATATTCTGGCGCGACACAAATGTCCATCAAGGTTGATTCTCCTGCCACATGTTCGCCTACATAAAAACCAACCACAACATTATCTACGGTTAAGTACTCACCAAAATAACGTCCACCTATACAGCTATTAAAGGTTTTTTCACTCCATGGGTGAACATGACAGGCTTGTTCTATTATCAATAATGCTTGGGTGTTCTCAGGCGTAATAGTGCTAAATGTGTGAACTGAGTTTTGTGTCATGATTTACTTATAGTTTGTAGTGATTGCCAGAGCAATTTTTTTAAAGGTATAGATTGTGCCAAAACTGACATTTCGGGCGTAATTAGGCAATTATGCTTAAATTCAATTTTTTCTTGTCTGCTAAATTGCCAATTAATTATGCCAAGATCAATTTTGTTGTCACGCAATGAAACATCGGCACTACTTACACCTAGACATTGCATAATATCAATAAATAGCTGCTCAGTTGGCAAATCACTAATATTAATGGCTAAGTTAGATACTTCTTGCTTATGTGCGCTATTTGGGTGTTGTGACGAAGTTAACACTGTCTCTGATGAGTTACCGTGTGTCGTTAACTCTCGGCGTTGCCAGACAGTTATATCCATTGCTGTTAACAAGCCAAATTGTCGCTTTGTAATACTCATAGTTTTTTAGGCACGTTGAAAATCACAGACATCATGACAGAGTTTCCATTTCGGAAAAACAAGAAAGCTAAATTAATTTGAAAAAGATAAATATAAGAAAGGAAAATGGCAGGGGTGGAGAGATTCGAACTCCCAACCGTCGGTTTTGGAGACCGCTGTTCTACCAATTGGAACTACACCCCTGCAACGGATTCGAATTATACTGATGCTTTACCAAAGGTAAAGGGCAAATTTAAAAAAAATGACTGTTCGCCTAAATAACCAGCAAATTAGTTACTTTTAAAGCATTTTTATTCTTTTTTATGACTGAGTTGATGCAAAATAGCAAAACCTTGATTTCTCAGGGTAAGGATAAACATCGGCAAATACACCTTGGGCAACTTTTTCTTGGCATGATTGCCAATACTTTGCCTCTAATAAGTTAGCATGGTGTTTTAAAAATGCTTCTCGGTAGCGTTTATTTGCTAAAGCGAAAGTGGCAATCTCTTCTGGAAAAACATCACCAGGGTCGACCGAGTACCATGGCTCAGATGCATAAATTTGTTCTTCAGTCATAGGCTCAGGTTTAACACGAAAGTTAACTTCATTCATGTAAGTAATTTCATCGTAATCGTAAAAAATGACTCGACCATGACGGGTAACACCGAAGTTTTTCAATAGCATATCGCCGGGAAAGATATCAGCCGCAATCAGTTGTTTAATCGCTTTGCCATATCCATACATGGCATTGTCAACCTCATCGTCGCTGGCTTTGGCAAGATATAAGTTTAGCGGCGTCATTTTACGTTCAATATACATGTGCTTGATGATCACTAAACCATTTTCAAAGCGTAATAATGATGGGGCAACAGTATTAAGCTCGGTAAGTAGTTCCTCTGAAAATCGATCTTTGGGAAAGGCAACTTCTGAATATTCCATAGTATCAGCCATTCGACCAACGCGATCATGTAATTTTACCAAACGGTATTTTCCTTTTACATCTGCTCGGGTCATGTTTTTGCTTGGCGAAAACTTATCTTTAATGATTTTAAATACATAAGGGTAGGAGGGTAAGGTAAATACCGACATCACCATACCTTTGATGCCAGGTGCGAGATCCAGCTTGTCATCACTGCTATCTAAGTGGTTTAAAAAATCACGGTAAAATTGTGTTTTTCCCTGTTTATGAAAACCAATAGCTGAATATAGATCGGCTTGAGTTTTATGAGGAATTAAACGGTTTAAAAATTCAATCAAGGCATGGGGGTGCTGACAATCAACAAAAAAATAGGCGCGGGCAAAACCAAACACTACCGCCATGTGTTCACCTTCTGTGATCAAGGCGTCGATGAATAATCCGTCTTTTTCATTATTCAGCAGTGAAATAATAAAGGGTGTTTCACCGGCAGGAGAAATTACTCTACCGATAATGTAGGCACCTTTATTGCGATAAAAAACAGAATCTAAAATATCAAATTGTAAGTCAGATAATTGAAAACGAGTTTTGTGTGCATGTTGTCGAAACTTCGAAATAATAGTATTAACGTCTTTTTTCAGATGGGCATAAGGCACGGAAAAATTCTGCTTTTTCATAATGAGACTTATGGTTTGAAAAAGACCTGCTTCAGCAGGGTGGTAGCAGGTAAATATTTTCGGTGTTGGTAATGAATCTAATCGTGTGGCTGTTGATTGTACGAATATGTATGCGTTGTGGTAGTACTTGCGCTCAAACAAATGACAAAACACTGAATTGTAAAAGCTTTCGGCTAACTCTGGTTGCGGATGTTGACTTAACAACTCTATATAGCAATTTTTTACATATTGCCAAAGTTCATCATCAAGCTCAGTGATAAAAAAATCTTGCTTAATGGTATCTAAGGTTTCTTCAACACGCCGTTCATAAAAGTCAGTGCGAGCCTTCGCTGCTTCTTGCACTTGTGACCATTGATACTGTTCAAAGCGTTGTTTTGCTGTCTGGGTTATTTCGCTATATAGGTAAATATGGCGTTCGAATCCGTTAATGATGGTTTTAGCTATAGCGAAAGCAATATTTTTCATGGGCTTACCTATCAGGAAAATATGGATTCAGCATACGATAAAATGATAGTTTTTAGGGATTGTTTTTAAATTATAGTCACTATTAATTACCGTGATAACACTTAGATATTATGCTCCATTTTTGTATTCTCCTATTGCGTTTATGAGCAAAGTTAATATTGGGTAAGTGCTGGGAAACCTGCTATGTAACTGAGTTGGCAACCTTGTGTTAATTAAGTGTATTAAATTGTCACCGTGCTGCAATAAAGCTATTAAGTACAATTTTATGCGCTAAAATTATGCGCAAATACTTAATGTCGCTGTAATGAGACTTATGTTTCATTACAGCGAGTCGTCGTAAGGTTAAGGTAAATTGTAATATGTATGAAAATAAGGGCTTTACTCTAATAGAACTTGTCGTTGTTATTATTATATTGGGTATTCTTGCTGCAGTGGCAGTTCCTCGTTTTGTTAACCTGCAATCAGAAGCAAAAACATCTGCGTTGCAAGGCTTAAAAGGGGCATTAGCGTCAGTACTAAGTACAAGCCATGCAAAGTTAGTGGTTAAAGGCGCTGATAAGCAGTTATTGAATTCTAGAACAACGCCTAAGGCTGAAGAGGTTATCGAAGGTTGCACAAGTTGCTCATTTGGCTTTGGTTACCCAGCGCCTGATAGTAGAACATTATCCACATTAGTAAATGGCATTAGTCTAGAATTTGAAGATGAATTTGTTGTTACAGCTGCCACTGCATTAGGTAGTGATAGTTATCAAGCTGAGATTACCTTTTTAGACAATATTGATTCTGCAAATAAAAAGTTATTAACTGACGCTTGCTATGTTAGATATACAATGAGCTTAGTTGGCTTAGCTGAACCAACAATTGAATTGGTGGCATGCGAGTAGCCATTTATATTTATTACTACCCAGCGCAGTGTTTCTTAAAAACTCAATATAATCTTCAACTAAGATTATATTGAGTTTTTTATTGGTTAGTTTAGGCGCTATTTCTCTTGCTATTCAACGCGTGCGACACTAAAATTACGCGTTTTTTCACCTTTTAAACTAGTTACTTTATCATGCGCGTTGCCGATTTTTCATTTGATTTACCCGAAGAGCTTATTGCTCGTTACCCTAAAGCTGACCGTTCTGCTAGTCGTTTGATGACGTTAAATGGTGAAAGTGGCAAAATCGCAGATGAAACTTTTACTGACTTAATTGCCCATATTGCCCCTGGGGATTTGCTTGTTTTTAACAATACCCGTGTTATTCCTGCTCGCATGTTTGGTCAAAAGGCCAGCGGTGGTAAGTTAGAAGTATTGGTAGAAAGGTTATTAGATGAGCATAGAGTGCTTGCGCATATTCGTTGCAGTAAATCACCTAAACCGGGCACTGAGATACTATTAGAAGGTAAAGTTAAGGCGACTATGGTTGCAAGGCATGATGCTTTATTTGAACTTGAGTTTCATGGTGAACAATCAGTATTAAGTATTTTAGAAGATATTGGTCATATGCCATTACCGCCATATATTGACCGCCCAGACGAAGAAAGCGATAAAGAGCGTTACCAAACAGTTTATAACGAAAAGCCAGGTGCTGTTGCTGCACCAACTGCAGGCTTACATTTTGATGATGAATTAATGGTGCAGCTCAAAGATAAAGGCGTTGAGTTTGCCTTTGTTACTTTGCATGTAGGTGCTGGTACATTCCAGCCAGTAAAAGTTGATGAAATCGCTGATCATATTATGCATGCCGAATATGTTGAAGTACCCGCACACGTTGTTGAGCAAATTAATCAAACAAAAGCTAATGGCGGTAAAGTTATCGCGGTTGGTACCACCTCAGTGCGTTCTTTAGAAAGCGCGGCAAAAATGGCTAAAGAGCAAGGCAAAGCATTCGGTGAGTTTTATGGTGATACTGATATCTTCATCACTCCAGGTTATGACTTTCAGGTTGTTGACGCACTTGTGACCAATTTCCATTTATCAGAGTCAACGCTTTTGATGTTAGTGAGTGCATTTTCTGGTTATGAAAATATTATGGCAGCATATCAACATGCAGTTGCAGAACAGTATCGCTTCTTTAGCTATGGCGATGCTATGTTTTTAACGAAAAAATAACCGCTGAAATTTAATATTAATATATTGTAATTAGCTAGCCAAATTAGCTAGTAAAAAATAACCGCTAGCCTGTTTCGCTAGTAGGTGAAGGAAGTAAAATGACAGACAAAACAGAAAAGAAAGCTATGCAGTATGAACTGCTAAAAACTGACGGAAAAGCAAGGCGTGGCCGTTTAACTTTTGCTCGCGGTACAGTAGAAACTCCGGCTTTTATGCCTGTAGGTACTTACGGTACGGTAAAAGGTATGAAAACTGAAGAAGTTGCAGATACCGGAGCAGAAATCCTGTTAGGCAACACCTTTCATCTAATGTTGCGACCAGGCACTGAAATTATTGAACAGCACGGTGATTTACACGACTTTATCAATTGGGATAAGCCAATTCTTACCGACTCTGGCGGCTTCCAAGTATTTAGTTTAGGTAAAATGCGTAAAATCACTGAAGAGGGAGTTAAGTTTAGCTCACCTGTAAACGGTGAAAAAATTATGCTAACACCAGAGCGCTCAATGGAAGTTCAGCGCAGTTTAGGCTCTGACGTTGTTATGATTTTTGACGAATGTACACCATACCCAGCCAGCCATGAAGAATCAAAAGTTTCAATGGAGCTTTCATTACGCTGGGCACAACGTTCTAAAGATGCCCACCAAGGTAATCCAAACGCCTTATTCGGTATAGTGCAAGGTGGCATGTACGAAGACTTACGCGAAGTTTCTGTTAATGGTTTAACCAGTATTGATTTTGACGGCTACGCCATCGGTGGTTTATCAGTTGGTGAACCAAAAGAAGACATGATCCGCATATTAGATCACACCACCCCCTTGATTCCGGAAAATAAACCCCGATATCTTATGGGAGTAGGCAAGCCGGAAGATTTAGTTGAAGGTGTACGTCGCGGTATCGACATGTTTGATTGCGTAATGCCGACGCGTAATGCTCGTAACGGACATTTATTTGTTACTAATGGCGTTATTAAAATCAGAAATGCGCGTCATAAAACAGATACTGGACCTTTAGATCCTGAGTGTGATTGCTACACCTGTAAAAATTACTCGCGTGCCTATTTGCATCATTTAGATAAATGTAATGAGATTTTAGGTTCGCAATTGAATACCATGCATAACTTACGTTTTTACCAACGTGTAATGCAAGGATTGCGTGATGCCATAGAGCAAGGCAAACTAGATGAGTTTGTCACTGAATTTTATGCATTACGTGATTTACCTGTGCCGCCATTAGCGGGTTCATCTACAGGCAATGAAACAGATTAAAACCTTAGCAGGTTTAATTTTACCATTTTATAAATACTGATTAGAAAAAATAATAAGAGGAAATTATGAGTTTATTTATTAGCCAAGCCCATGCTGCTGCACCTGCTCAACAAGCTGACGGTACATCAATGTTAATTATGTTAGCGGTTTTTGGTTTAGTGTTTTACTTTATGATCTATCGTCCACAAGCTAAACGTGTAAAAGAGCACAAAAGCTTAATGGCTGAACTATCAAAAGGTGATGAAGTACTTACGCAAGGCGGCATTGTTGGTAAAATTGTTAAAGTATCAGACGAGAAAGACTTTATCGTTGTTAGCATTGCTGAAGGTACTGAAGTAACAGTACAAAAAGGTGCTGTAAATGCTGTATTGCCAAAAGGTACAATGAAGTCTCTATAACGAGTCATTATTGTTAAAGCTTTAGCGACATTGAAAGTGCTTGTTGATATTTTATCAATTGGCACTTTTGCGTAACTAGAGCAATGAAATACTGATAAACTTCGTTCCAATATTTTAGAACGATTCAAAAAGAAGATAGGATGAACTTGTGTTAAACAAATATCCATTGTGGAAGTCATTAATGGTGCTATTTATAGTGGCTATTGGTGCAATCTATGCGTTGCCAAACCTCTATCCTGAAGACCCTGCGGTACAAATCTCAGGGTTACGTGGTGTAGAAACTACAGCAACAACATTAGATACAGTAAAGTCGCAGCTTGATGAAAAGCAAATTAGCTATAAAAACATTGTTTTAGAAAATGGCCAAATTTTGGCTCGATTCAATGACACTGAACAGCAGCTACGTGCTCGTGATTTACTTGATGAAAGTATTGGTGAACAATACTCAGTGGCGTTAAATCTAACACCAGCTACGCCTGAATGGTTAGCAAGCCTTGGCGGTACGCCAATGAAGTTAGGTTTAGATTTAAGTGGTGGTGTTAGCTTCCTTATGGAAGTAAACATGAATGAAGCCATTGTTAAAGCGCAAGACAGTTTAGTTGATGACTTTCGCACTGGCTTACGTGGCGAAAAAATTCGTTATCGCTCGGTGAAAAAAGCTAATGACGCTATCAATATTCAATTCCGTAATGTTGAAGACTTAGACAAAGCCGATTCATTCCTTTCTAAGCAAAATCGTGATCTATTAATTGAAACGAACGAAGATACTTTAACTTTATCGGCAAAAATGACTGAGCAAAAGTTAAAGGAAACTCGCGAGTATGCACTTCAACAAAATATTACTATTATTCGTAACCGTGTTAACGAGTTAGGTGTTGCTGAGCCATTAGTGCAACGCCAAGGTAAAAAACACATAGTTATTGAATTACCTGGTGTTCAAGATACCGCAAAAGCGAAAGAAATTTTAAATGCCACTGCAACTATTGAGTTTCGTTTAGTTGATACAGAAGGTGATTTAGGTGCAGCATTGAATGGTCGTGTGCCGGGTAGTTCTCAATTACTAAAAGAGCGTAATGGTCAACCAGTTTTATTGAAAAAACGCGTAATGCTAACCGGCGATCATATTGTTGATGCAGGTTCTAGCTTCGATGAATACAGCCGACCACAAGTAAATATTACTTTGGATTCTGCTGGTGGCAGTAAAATGTCAAACGGCACAAAAAATAGCATTGGTAAGCCAATGGCTACAGTATTTATCGAATACAAGCCAACTGACCGAGTTGACGCTCAAGGCAATACTATTTTTGAAAAAATTGAAGAAGTGATCAGTGTCGCTACTATCCAAGCGCGTTTAGGTAAAACTTTCCGTATTACTGGTGCAGGAACGCAAGCAGAAGCACATAATTTAGCATTATTACTACGAGCTGGTGCTTTGATAGCACCAATTCAAATTGTTGAGGAACGTACTGTTGGTCCAACATTAGGTGCTGAAAATGTTCAATTAGGCTTCCAAGCTATTATGATGGGCTTTGGTTTAGTTTTCTTATTTATGTTGGTTTATTACCGCGCATTTGGTGTTGTGGCTAACTTAGCGCTAGGTGCTAATCTGGTGCTGATCGTTGGTGTTATGTCAATGATCCCAGGTGCAACTTTAACTTTACCAGGTATGGCGGGTATTGTTTTAACCGTTGGTATGGCCGTTGATGCGAACGTACTTATTTTTGAACGTATTCGTGAAGAAATGCGTGAAGGAAAATCGGTTCAGCAATCAATCCATCAAGGTTATGACGCTGCTTTCTCAACCATTATTGATGCCAATATTACCACCTTAATTGCAGCGTTAATTTTATTTGCTGTTGGTACTGGCCCGATTAAAGGGTTCGCCGTTACATTATCAATCGGTATTATCACCTCTATGTTTACTGCTGTAGTTGGTACTCGTACAGTTGTTAATGCGGTTTGGGGCGGTAAACGTCTCGATAAACTTTCTATATAGGGCATCAAGACTATGCAAATTTTAAAATTAAAAGAAACTGTTGCCTTTATGAAATACCGAAAGGTAGCTATGGTATTCAGTATTTTGTTAATGGCAGGTTCTATCTTTTCATTAGCAACTAACAAGCTTAATTTTGGCTTAGATTTTACTGGTGGTACATTAATTGAAGTAGGTTTTGAACAAGCGGCTGACTTGAACCAAATTCGTGGCATTATGGACTCGAATGGCTTTGACGATGCGGTAGTTCAATTGTATGGTTCAAGCCGAGACGTTGTTATTCGTTTAGCTACTCGTGAAGATATCAAAGCAGAAATGTTAGGTAACCAAGTACTTGCACTTCTTCAGTCTGGTACAGGTCAAACTATCGATATGCGCCGTATTGAATTTGTTGGCGCTAGTGTTGGTGATGAGCTTGCCGAACAAGGCGGTTTAGCTATGTTAACTGCGCTTATTTGTATCTTAGTATATGTTGCTTTTCGCTTTGAATGGCGCTTTGCTTTAGGTTCAGTATTCGCATTGTTTCATGATGTATTATTAACGCTAGGTTTATTCTCGGTATTACAACTTGAGTTCGACTTAACGGTACTTGCGGCGATACTTGCGGTAATAGGTTATTCACTCAACGATACTATCGTTGTCTCTGACCGTATTCGCGAAAACTTTAGAAAAATACGTGTTGGTGGCCCTGAAGAAGTGATTAATATCTCACTGACGCAAACCCTATCTCGTACTTTTATCACTTCAATTACAACATTATTAGTATTGGCTGCTTTGTTCTTTAAAGGTGGTGCGCTAATTCATGGTTTTGCTACAGCATTACTATTAGGTGTATTTGTTGGTACTTACTCTTCAGTTTACGTTGCAAGTTCAATTGCTTTAGCATTAGGTATTTCAAAAGAAGACTTAATTCCAGAAGTGATTGATAAAGAAGGTGCAGACCAAGAAGAAATGCGCCTGTAAAGGTAATTACTTTTTCTTGTTAAAGTTCTAAAACGGCTCGCAAATTTGTGAGCCGTTTTTTATTATTTACCTTAAAGCCATTTTTGATATGCGCTTAAGTTGGTATCTTTTAATGAGGCAGTTAATAATTCGATAGTGTTCGCATTAGGGTTAGTTGAGATGCTTTCTTGCCACTTAGCTTTTGCCTCCTTTCTTGCACTTTTATTTTTAATTTTATCGGCTGCAATAGCCCGTAAAAACCACTTCCAACCGCCATCAACATTTAAGTCAATTAACTGAGTTGAAAGCGAGAAAGCGTTTTGCCACTCCCCTTGATATAAAGCAACTAATACGGCGTTCTCCAAAATAAATGACTTTTCATCGCCAATTGCAATATCACTGCCCTTATGAAAATCAGCAAGTGCGTGGTTAAGTTTATTTTGTTTAATATATAGAAAACCGCGAGTATTGTAGTAGTTAGCTAGAACCTCGCTAAAGGGCAGTTTACTTTCAATATTTATTGCCTTAGTTTGGGCTTCAGTTGCTTGCATGAGTTTATTTTGTTTAGCAAGAATTTCTGATTTAACGGAATACGGGGTTGAAATGTTGTCTTTTAAACGAATAGAGTCATCAACCATTTTTAAAGCTTCAGGTAATTGATTTTTTGCTGACAAATCAACAGCTTTAGCTAAGTAATATATATTGTCTTTTAAATCACTATAGTTTTTATCTTTTTGGTAAGTTTCAATGACCTTAAGTTGCTCTGGTGATGCTCGACGATTAACTTTTTTAGCAATAACATCTGACACTAATTGCTGCTGAACTTCTTTGACACTAATACCACTTTTTTCATAAATACTTTTACGAATAGCTTTCATCTCAGCTTCGATGGTATCAAGTCGATTTACAAGCTTAGTATTTTGCACAATTTGTTCAGAAAGTTGAGATGTTAAATTTGAAATAGCTAAACCAAATAAAGTGATCAGCATAACTAAAACGGTAATAAATATGACTGTCTCAAAGCGAAAGTGTTGCTTACTTTTTGAATTCATCCGTTCGTATAAGTCATCAATACTTTTAACGGTAGTTTTTTCTGACTCTATAGGTTTCATGACTATAGCCTCTATTTACTAGATTCGTACATCTTGCTTAATATCTCTTCGCCACCTTGTTTAAGGCAGGTACTTGTTTTCATATATTCAAATGCCGCTTGTGGTTGTTCAATATCAATATGGAAAATGGCAATGTTGCAAGAATTTTTACAGCACCAGCATTTTTGTATTTGATACAAAGAAAACATTAAAACAATTGATAATATGGTACCGGTTCCCAGTAACTCAGTAATTTTATCTACCATCGAACTTGTCATAAGTAGGTAAAATATAAAAATAATTGAGACGATAGAAATAGCCAATAAAACAATGTGAAACTTTAAATAGAAATTCAAACCGGACTTAGTACTGTCAATAAAGCGATTGGCTGCTTTCGCGTATATTGAAACTTGCTGTGAGGGAATGTCGTGTAAAATGTCCATGCCTTTGCCACCTAGCGTCCTTAAAAAGGTCGTATAAATTATAGTAAAACCTCTATAGAACGCCATAATATCGAGCTGTTCAACAAAATATAAGGTTAACTGAATATGTAAACCCAGCGTGCCGTTGTCACATTTCTGACTTACTTGTGTCACCTGTTTGTCAAGTTAGCGAAATAAAAACTACATATTATTTCAACAATTCTGTCATTTTTGCTCCGTACTATTATCGCAAATTTTTTAATAATAAATCTGCGGAGCAGAACTGTAATGAGTATCAAAAATCTATTTAAAGTAAGTGTAATTGTAAGTGCTATGGCTTTAGTTGGTTGTGGTGGTGACATTAAAATTAAGCCAACCGTAAACGATAATAGTGTTGATAACAGCCCCAATAATTCAAATAACAGCTCTGGCGGTGGTGACACTGGCGGTACTAACCCGTGTGCAACCCGTGGTGACTTACAAGGTTCATACGATGGTCGCGATTGTAACTACACTGCAGCATTTGCTAGTAAAAATATTGAAATAGAAACTGACTTGACTTTCAAGGAGTTGCCTAAAGACGGTGTTCACGTATTTAACGGCGCACTATTGATTGGTAAAGACTGTGATACGACAACAGGTTGTACTATTGCTGCCAACGGCCCTACATTAACTGTTGTTGAAGGGGCTAATTTAGCGTTCACATCAGGTGAAGCTATTATTCGCATCGGTCGTGGCGCAAAAATTAACGCGATTGGTACACTAGAAAAGCCGATTACTTTTACGTCTGCAAACGCATATGAGCGTTTAGATGTGGTTGGTAATGGTGCTCAGTTCGCTGACTGGGGCGGAATTATTATTAACGGTTTTGGTATTACTAACCAATGTACAGACGCACAGCGCGCGGCAAGCACGTGTAACGTAACAACGGAAGGTGTTACCAGTTACTTTGGTGGCAAGAACAATGCTGATAACAGCGGCACTATTCAATTTGCGAACATTTGGTACGCAGGCTCTGGTCCTCGTTCAGGCGGTGAAGGAGATGACCTTAACTCACTAACATTAAATGCTGTTGGTTCGGGTTCTTCATTTGATTATATCCATATTCACCAAGGTTTTGATGATGGCATCGAATTCTTTGGCGGAGCCGCGGATATTAGCCACATTGTGGTAACCGATACTCAAGATGACGCGATTGACATTGATGCCGGCTGGCAAGGTAATGGTCAATATATTTTTGTTAAGCATGGTACTGTGCAAACGAAGAATGACGTGATTGTTGACGGTGTAACTATTCCTGCTGGCTCAGACGTATACATGGGTAACAACGGCTTTGAAACTGACGGTGAGAAAAACGGCGGCGCAGAATACTCTGAAGCACCAACATCAAATCCAACATTTGCTAACGTTACTGTAATTACATCAGACGGCAGTTCAGTACGTGATGACGACCCTTCACAAGCATTTAAATTTGATGATGCCATTAAATCAATGTACTACAACACGCTTATCGTAAAAACAGACGGCACCAACGGTACTAACTGTATTGAGCATAAATCAGACGGTGAAATTAACGTTGACGAAGTGTCATTCTCAAACTCAGTTATGGCTTGTGTAAACGAGTTTAAAGGCGAGCAAACATTTATCTCAGGTAAAGAGCCTGCAGCATTAACCGGCACAGCAAAAGCTGATTGGTTCGACAACAGCGGTGCAAACCAGCGTATTGCGAGCACTTCAAGTGTACTGGCTAATGCTTTTGCAACAGACGTTGATTCAGCAGACATTACCGTGACGGCTAACGACTTATCAGGCTTAGGTGCTTTCTTCCAAGCGGGTAACTACATCGGTGCTGTATCTGAAAACGATACCAACTCAGACTGGTACAAATGGGTTGAAGCGGCTGTTACAGCAGCAGATCAAGATTAATTAACGGTTTAAAACCAGTTTAGACGCAGTGAGTGCTGCGTCTTTTTTTAACTTGATTTGAAAGCAGGATTTAAACATGACAACTCAACATAGACTTAAAAGAGTTTCTCTTGCCGTTGGTCTGGGGTTATTAGCCAATGTCCCAAATGTATTGGCACAAGGCACACCAGAAGAGAACGACGTAATGGAAGAGGTTGTAGTTAAAGCAACCCGATTACAAGGTAGTGCCGCGGCAGTTATTGAAGAACGTCGTAACCAAGCGTTTGTGGCCGATATTTTAGGTTCAGAGCAAATTTCAAAAACGGGTGACAGCGACGCCGCATCAGCATTACGACGCGTAACTGGTTTAACACTCGTTGACGGTAAATTTATCTATGTTCGTGGTTTAGGTGAGCGCTATTCAAGTGCCCGTTTAAACGGCGCAAATATTCCAAGCCCTGATTTAACGCGAAATGTGGTGCCGCTTGATATATTCCCAGCCAGCATCATTGAAAGTTTATCGGTGCAAAAGTCATATTCTCCATCTATGCCAGCGGCATTCGGTGGTGGTGCAATCGACATTAGAACTAAGTCAGTACCAAAAGACTTTGTCGCTAGTTTCGAAGTAGGCTTAGCTTACGATGAAAACTCACAAGACGGTTTCACCTATAACCGTCAAGGCAACGGCTTACCAAGCGAATTACAAAATGCCATTGTGCAATACAAAGGTGACTTTTCACTGCGTAATATTATCTTAACCGATAACTTAACTGATACTGATTCAGCAACGCGTGGCGAGCAAGCAACGGCTATTAACCAAAATTTATTAAAATCATTGCCACGCAACATGGTAATGAAAGACGAGTCGCTTGACCCAACCTATAATTTCAAAGCCAGTATTGGTAATTCATTTGACGAGAATTACTTTGGTGGCCAAATTGGCTTCCTTGCCGCAGTTTCTTACGATAATAAATGGCAGTTTGCTAATAAAAAATCAGCCGTAGTCAGCGAAAACTTCTCTGATGACTGTAGTGAAACCTTACTGAACGACGAGCAAATAGCTAACGCCTGTTATAACACGGTTAAAACCTCGCAAGTGACCACCGAAAACGAACGCTTAAGCGCTGTTTTCAACCTTGGTTATAAACTTGATAACCACCAGTTAGCGTGGACAAATATTTACCTTGAAGATAACGAAGACGAAAGTGTTATTGGTATTATTGAAAGCCCAAATGGTAGTACCGTTGACACTATTTTCGGTAATGGCCAAGCACAACGTTCTCACGAATTTAATTACGAAGAACGCAGCTTAGAAATTATGCAGTTTACCGGTAAGCATACCTTTACCGACTATGCTGGCCTAGGTGTTGACTGGCAATATACGGAATCAACCGCGGAAACTGAAATTCCAACCGACGTTAAATATAAGTTTATCGACACTTATGCTGACGGTGCATATCAAAAGTCTGATATTACCGGTGATGACAACCGTGTAGTTTATTCATATTTAGCACTTGAAGATAACGTGAAGTCATACAGTGGTAACGTAACACTACCGCTTTATTTTGAAGATGTTGAGCTTGAATTCAAAGCAGGTTACGACTTCTCAGACAAAGGCCGTTACTACACAACATCAAGCTTTACCGTAAATAACGACAGTGGCGTTAAAATTCCGGTTAATTCAGGTGCTGATACCGTACTTGATGTTACCAACTATTTAACTGATGAATTGCTTGATAACAACAGCATCTTAGTTGACTTTAACGAGCCAACAGCACCAGACGCTGATGATTACCTAGCAGGGCAAAAAATTGATGCCGGTTACGGTGCCTTCGACTTAATTTACCAAGGTAAGTGGCGTGTAAGTGGTGGTGTGCGTTATGAAGAGTTCAAGCAAACATCACTAGCAACCTCAAGTTTGATTTTCAAAAAAGAAGACTTAGATATTTTCTTCTCAGAACAGAGAATTCAAGACGGTAGCATTATTGAAGATGACTTCTTCAGCGCATTATCGTTTACCTACATTGGTGGCGACGACTACCAAATTCGTTTTGGTTACGGTGAAACCGTAGTTCGTCCTGATCTACGTGAAGTTGTGCCAGTTGCCTACTACGACCCATTAACGGATATCCGTACCATAGGTCGCGTTGGGCTTAAAAGTAGCCCAATTAAAAACTACGATGCCCGTTATGAGTACTATGCTGACAACGGTGATAACTACTCTGTTGGCATGTTCTATAAAGATATTACTAACCCAATCGAGTCAGTATTATCTATTGGTGATGAAGACTACACCTTATCATTTGTTAATGGTGAAACGGCTGAAGTTTACGGTATTGAAGCGGAATGGTTACACGACTTAACCTGGTTAGCAGATGGTTTCTTTACTTCAGGTAATATTACTTTAAGTGATTCTGAAGTATCGATTGACCCAGCGTTTGCCGGCAACTTAACCAACCCGAAAAAACGTATGACAGGCCATTCAGAGTACGTAGTTAACTTACAGCTTAACTACGATTCAGCTAACGGTAATCATAGTAGCTCGTTAGTTTATAACGTATTTGGCGAACGTATTATTGCCTCGGGTGTTGGTGGCAGGGAAGATGCGCTAGAGCAACCGTTCCACTCGCTTGACGCGGTTTATACTTACTACCCAGATTTTAACTCGAAAGTAAAAGTTAAAGTGAAGAACTTACTTGGTGAAGACCAAGAAGTCACACAGTCTGATATTACCGTACGTTCAAAAGAAGTGGGTACTATCTTTAGTGTTAGCTATACCTATGACTTCTAGTTAAGTATCCGTTGTAGTTAATTTGCTATAACTTAACAAACGTAAAACGAAGTGTTGGAAAGCCAGCTAGGAAACTAGCTGGCTTTTTTGTTGCCGATAAAAATTACGACTGATAATGCAGGGTTTCACAAATTTTTCACAGCCTAATCGTTAAAATTTTCATCTCTTATATTACGAATTATTAATTATGGACTGGGGATAAGGTATGGTATTGCATGTTGGATTAGTAAGGTTTTCTTTGTTATGTATTTGTTTAATGGTAAGTGGTGTTGTTAGCGCTAGCGCTCGAACCGAGACTATAGGTAGCATAGAGCGCATTGAGAGCTCAGGGGATATAGCGGCGAGTGAAACTACGAGCCTTAAAGAAAAAATTGACCAAGCCATAGTTAAATTTGAACAAACCGACCGTAAACATTGGGGCTTTACCGTTAATCGCTTTGAGAATGAAGAGGGCGATATTACCGAAAGTGTTGAGCAATTTACCCCAAATGCAGAAATCAATAAACGATGGTTGCTGATCAGCGCTAATGGCGTAGAAGCGACAAAAAACCAGCAAGAAAAATTCTTAAAAAAGAAACAAAAGCAAGCGAAAAAAAATAAGCAAAAGGCTAAAGCAAAGGCAAATGAGAGCAGCAAAAAAGCTTCGGATAATAACAGTTATACCATTAAATTAAGGGAGCTAATTAACCAAAACACACTTGCTTTTCATTCCGAAACTAACCGTCATATTGAAATGAGTTTTCAAGTAACCTTAAACCAATTTGGTGATGAAACCAAAGGCAAGTTAGACGGCCTATTGTCATACAGTAAACAAAACCAATTTATCGAAACTATTACTATCACGAATAACGCGGAGTTCTCGCCTATGTTCAGCGCTTCGATTAATGAATTGCTATTAACCTTTAACTTTGTAGAAATTGATAACGCCATTTTGTTTCGCGAACATGCATTGCAAATGAAGGGCTCTTTTGCGTATTTCGTTGATATTGATGAAGTGTCTAAGGATACTTATTTTGATTATCAGTATCACGCGGCTGTTGAGTGAAGGTGATAAAATCATCGGCTCACTTTATTATTTTTCAGGTAAGTTATGACTCGTGTAGATATTCGTTTGTTATTTTGAATATGATATTAAGGCATTAACCTCCTCACGCTGATGAGAAGGTATCCTTAAAAATATGAGGGCATTGTTTAGCTTGAATTACTCGTAAATGTTTTTACGTCACTTATTTACAACAACTTCGAAGCCGTCAAGGTTAAGTTGCTAATACTCTACTTTATCTAAGCGTCGTTGAGCAGTATCTTTATAGAAGCTGTCAGTGTTACCAGCTTGTTTAATTACTTTATTTAGCCATAGCTTGGTATTTTTAAAATCTTTTTTGCTCCAGTAGGCTTGAGCTATCTGGTATCTAAAAGCTTGTAATGTCGACGCATCAGGGAATGTACTCTCAAGTTCTTTAAATGTACTTAAAACCATAGGCATATATGTATCAAAGTTTTTCTTGACACCATACGATGAGCCATATTTCCCCCTTTCTTTCCAGCCTAGAAGGGTTCTAATTTTTTCTTCGTATGAAATTCTTGCAGCTTTAGTATTAGGGAACTCTGTTATTATTTTATCGTACCATTTATTTGCGGTTTCGACTTTTGGAATCCAACTAGAGTCAATAGTAAATCTATTGTCTCTATCAGAAGACCAAAAATCAGCATGCTTCAAATAGGAAGATGCAATTGCGTTGTCTACAGTCTCTTTAGCAGTTTCACCAACTATCTCAGATAATTGAACTATTTTATTTTTTACCAATTTTGCTTCATTTGAGTTCGGGTATTTTTTTGAAAGTTGAGTCCATGTTTTTAAAGCTTGTGTAACCTGATTATTTTGAAAGGCAACTCTGCCTAGTTCATAATAAGCCTTAGCTTTATTGACATCGGATGCTTTACTAAAAATAATGTCAATTAATTCAATCTTCGCTTGGGCTGTTAATCCATGTTCGGATAGAATCTTAGCTTTATTTAGAGATGCGGCATTCGCATTTGCCATTATAAGCGATAGGCCTAAAGTGATAATTATTTTTTTCATCATTCTTCCTTGTTTGGTATTGATAGATATATTTGATAGTAATTTATTACGATAAAATAGTGCCTTAAAATAAGGTGCACTTTCTCTCTTTAGTTTTATTTCAAGACTCAAATATATCATAACCATCAATGAATTTGCGTTACAGATTTGAAACAAGCTTGCGCAAAATCATGAAATATTCCTTTAATTTTCAAGGTGGTACTATTTGCTACAACTATACCGGGCTGCGTGAGGATAAACGCCAGTTTTGTAGTTTACATAATGAAACAGAAGCGCTTGGCTTAGCACTGATTTTGACGCAACTTTCAACATTACTTCAGTACGATTTTCAATATCTGGCGACTAACATATATGTTTACAAGCTGATGTTGACGTTGAAAAAGGTAGGTTGTTACCTTGTTCTAATTAACCTTAACTTTCTTGCTTTTCTCTGCGATAAACTACCGCCCAAAAGTAAACTAAAATCGCTATCCAGTGCAGAAAAAACATACTTAGGCCAATTAACACGCGATGCTTTTTAGTTTTGTTTTCAATAAAGTCTTCTAGCATCATTATCCAAAAACCAGTAAAGGTAATAAAGGTCAGCGGGATGCCTATTTTTGCGAACAATGGCGCGTTGTTCCAACCACCGACATAGTAGTATTGCTGAACTGTTCCGGTTAAGAAACCTATTGCCAATACGACAACTACCAAGGTATACCAAAAGCCTGCAACAATTTTCATAAACGTTTAAAACACATGGTTGAAATTAGCGGCGATAATAGCTTGCCTAACTCGCGAGGGAAAGAGGGCAGATCAAATTATCGGTATTTGTATTGAATATTTCTTATCGCTTACATTAGTCAACCATTTTACTTAGCAGGTATGTCACAACACCAACTAGTAACATGTGGTACTTATAGTGACTAATTGGAGGGAAATCGACAGACTCTACTTTAAGATAAGCTGTTTCATTTGATGTTGAAAACAAGTCGATAGGTAGCAAGTCAGCGGCAAATAGTACTATTGAAACGGTTATGAGAATTTTGCTAAATAACAGTAAAAACTTACTCACTTTGAAAATGCTACCGAAACCACTGTGCCGTTATTGCTTTCAACGGTTAGTTGCCAGCCTTGGTGCTCGCATAAGCGCTTTACAATGGATAAACCGAAACCATAGCCGGTGCTTTGGCTGCCTTTCACTGCTGGCGCGGTTATATGCGAAGAAATATCTTCTTCAATACCTGGGCCGGTGTCGCTGATCACTAATTGGTTATTGATAAAATCAACGTTAACTTCGCCGAGGTTGGTGTATTGAAAAGCATTGCTGAGCAAGTTATCAAGCAATACTTTTAGCATACCTGATTGGGCATGTATTTGGGTATTGCAGTTGTTTGTTACATCAACGTCGATGGCTTTGCCGTTAAGCATATAGCTGTGATCTAATATTGATTGTTCAACCAATGGCAAAAGTGGAGTGAGGGTTTTGTTTTCACTGTTATGCTCTTCTCTCGCGAGGATTAACAGAGTGTTCACCGTTTGTTCCATTTGCATGGCAGCATCAGAAATACGGCTGATTAATTGGCGATTGTCATCATTCTCGGTATTTTTGCTGTGATAAACCTCAACCGCGTTTTTAATGATGGCGACAGGGGTTCTTAATTCGTGGCTGGTGTCGCGGGTAAAGCATTTTTCACGCTCAAGTGCCTTGCTAATTTGCTGCATGGAGTTTTCAAGTGTGTGCGCTAATACGCCTATTTCATTGTTGGGGAAATTGTGGGCAAAGGTGTTTGGAATGTTTTCAGGGGCAACACCGTCAACTAAGTCGGCTAGCTGCTTAAGTGGTGTTGCGGTTTTTCTACCTAACAACCAAGCAATAAAAAATGCGACTAATGAAAGTATGCCGCCAAATATTAAAAAGAACTGAATTACGCCGTCTCTGATCGGCCGAACCAGTAAATTTTGACTGACCTCGGCAACTAAATAAACATTTTCATTTTTAGATAAGGTATATAAATGATAATGCCTACCTTGTTCTCCATAAAACTCTTTACGTTGTGGCTCTGCTAAAAACTGCTGCTGCATATCTACCGGTAAAGTGCTTTTTGATAAATACACTGACATATGAGGCACATGAGTCTTTGGCCATTGGCCTGTTGCTTGATATTGCGTTGTTAAAAAGTTTGCTTCTTGTGCGACTTCACGTTCAATAAAACTGTCTTCTAGGTTGTATAGAAGTATCAGACAGAAAAAACAATATATGGCTGATATGACTAAAGTGAATATGCAAAATTGCGCGACAATACGTCGGCTCAAGCTATGAGGTTTACGGGCGTTATTGTTCATTTTTAACCTCTAAGGTAAAACCAACACCGTGTACGGTTTTTAGTATGGGATAGTCAAAAGGCTTATCTAAAATATTGCGTAACTGATAAATGTGAGAGCGCATAGCGTCGGATTCTGTTGGTTCATCACCCCAAATTTTTTGCGTTAACATCGAGCGGCTAACAACTTGCGGATAGGCTTCGGCGAGAATGGTGATAATACGCACGCCCATGGCATGTAGTTCAAGGGGGGTATTGTCTCTCGATACTTGCTTTCTTTGTCTATCAATGGCTAAAGGGCCAATGGTTAAAATGTCAGTTGTTTGCAGTAAGTGACGTCTGGATAAGGCTAAACACCGTACTTCAAGTTCTTGTAATGAAAAGGGTTTCGTTAAGTAGTCGTCTGCACCTGCGGTAAAGCCCTGAACTTTATCATCAATACTGTCACGAGCGGTGAGCATTAATATCGGAATATGACGATTAGCGAGTTTTCGTATTTGCTGACAGACCTCAAGCCCGTCCATTTTCGGTAAATTAAGGTCGAGGATGATTAAGTCGAAGTGGTTTTCTAATGCTAGCTCAAGTCCATGTTGCCCTTGATTGGCAAAGTCGAAAGTGTGGCCTTTGCCCTCCATGTATTCTGCGATATTTTCGGCAATGCTTTGTTGATCTTCAACGAGCAAAACATTAAGTGATGTTGCTTGTGCTTTCATATACTTACCAAAGTAACAAACAACACCGCAATTAATTTAATTGCGGTGTTGTTTGGTGATTTAATTTCTTATAACGTTTTTAACATGTCTAATGCTGGTTTGTAATCAGGTTTTGCTACGAGTAATTGATTTAAGGTGTTTTTTGCATCAGTAACCCGTCCTAACTTATGTTGTGTAGAGGCTATTTTCATATCTAACATCGGATTGTTAATGGTTTTTTGTGCTATGGTCATTAACGATAATGCTTGCTCAAATTGTCGGTTATTTTCTGCCATTTTTAAATAATAAAAACCGTACATACCCGCTAGTGCAAGGTGATGCTGTTCTGGAGCATCTGCCAAGGTATTTAACGCTGTCTTATCGCCAGCGAGAAACTTTGCAATAACGGCCATGGTGTTGTCTTCAGTGTCTTTTTCTTGGGCGGCTGGCGTTAAGCCCAACATTTTCACTAGTGCTGTTGCCACATCAACGGTTGATGTTGGGTTTTGTCCGGTAATTAAGCGCTCATCAATGGCAACATGGCTTAGCATAATTTCACTCGATTGAAATTGTCCGCCTCGTTCAGTTAATTTGTCTTCTAGCATAAATTCAAACTGGCTCAGCCACTTTTTGCCAAATAGCTTTTCTTCTTGATTGGTAAAGCCGTTAATTGCTTTATTTGCGACTAAGTAACTGCCATCGTCAAGCTTAACATCGACTAATGCTGCTGGACCATGACATACAGCTGCAACTGTGCCTTTGTTCTGATAAATGTCGGCAATAAAAGCTTGCAATGCGGTATCTTTTGGTAAGTCAAACATGGCACCTTTACCACCAACAATAAATATTGCGTCGTAGGCATTTGCATCTAAATCAGCTGTGGGTAAGGTATTGTCCAATTTAGCCATAATAACTTGGTCTGCCAATACCACAGCATTGTATGACTTTTTAGGGTCATATTTATCAGCTTGCACTTTACCGCCGTTAGGGCTGGCTATATCAACTGAAATGCCATTGGCTTTAAACACTGAGTAAGCTTTGGCGAATTCATCGAACTCATAGCCCGGCTTTTCTTCTCCTTGTTGCTGACCATAACCGCTAACAACCATAACCACTTTCTTTTCAGAGGTAAATGCGCCTGCCTGCACGGATAGCATGATTAAAACTATTAGCGCTAAGAATTTATTTATTGTTTTTACTAAAACTGTCATAGGTATTCTCCTTAAAATTTGCGTTAATCATGCAGCGCATGCTGTGAAACAGATGTGAAATATTGAGCGAAACTTTGTTTAGGTATCTGACATTAATTGCTTCACCGAGCTTTGTAAGCTGTGTCTGCTGGCATATATGCCTAAGCCGGTAACAACAGACAAAATTATTGCTAAGGTGATGGATAGCCAAATAAAGTCAGGCTGATATTTCAACGAGAATTGAGACTGATAGATCAGCATACCGGAAAAGTATGTACCTAGAATAGCGCCAATTGCGGTGATGCTTGCGGTAACGAGCCACTCAATAACATTAAGTTTTAAACAGGTAACTTGAGTAAAACCAAAGCTCATAATGATACTGTTTTTCTTCTTTTCTTGAGATTCCAAGGCACTGATAGAGGCGAGAATAACGACGCTGGCGAGAATTATGATCATCAATGAAAAGCCGCTGATAACTTTGGTTATCATGGCTAACATGCTATCAAAACGTTCAGTGACTTCTTTTAGCGATACCATTCGCAGTGTTGGAAATTTTTGCCAAAGTGCGGGCAGTAATGTTTCTTGTTGCTGAGTTAACTCGATACTTGCCATGCTGTAATGTGCTGATTGAATATGAGCTAATGCAGTTGGTGGCATTTGTACCCAAAAAGTAATAGAACCGGCGCCGGGCTGAAATACATGACTAGCCACTATTTGAAGTTTTACTTGTTGTTGGCCGATGAAAAACGTTAACCAGTCGCCAAGTGCTAAACCTAGGTCAGTCATTACTTCTTCTTCAACTGATATTTGTTGCCAATTTTCTGTATTGTTTTGCCACCACTGTCCGTCAATAACTTTGTTGTTTTTCGGTACGACTTCACTCCAATGTAAGCGAATGGCATGGCTAAAGGTTGCCATACTATCGCTAGGTTTACTGCTAAATTCAGCAAGCGTTTGACTATTCACAGCAACTAACTTGGCGTACATATAAGGCTTAGCTTGGCGAATGTCGATAGCATGTTCATTAGCCCAATTTTCAATAAACTGCATTTGTGGTTTAGTGGCTTGTGATACAATGATATTGCCGTCATGCTGGCGTTGATAGGAAGTCATAGTGTTACCTAAATCTTTTAGCAACATTAAGGTAAACAGCAGTAAAAACGCGCATAAGCCAACGCCTAGTATTTGGGTGCTTTTGCTGATTAAGCGTTGCTTCATCATAAATAATGAAAATGGTATTAGGCCAGAAAAGCTTTGGCTTAACTTTTCGCCAATGGTTAGTGAACTCCAACTGACTAATATCATTACCACAATGGTAAAGCCGATAGCGGCAACCATCATCAAAGTTAACAAGGCATTGTCTGAATAGCTGATAACAACTAAAGATAACACCACCAAGCTACTTAATTTACTTAACCAGTGGCTTAAGCCTTGTTTGTTATTGCTAAATAGTTTTGCAACTGAGTTATTGCGTAATGATAGCCACACAGGGGCATGGAAAATAGCGAATATGGTAGTCACCGCCAGAACTGAATGCAGCATTGATGTTAGGCGCCATTGCCAAACTATTTCGGTAAATGTTTCATTTAACCAGTTTATGATCAGCCAATGACTTATCGCTGACAAAGTGACAATAACCGGCATTATTAGTAGCAGGCCAAATAACCATTTCAAAATAGAAACTTGAATGCCGGTACTTTTTGTTGCGCCAAGGCTCATGCAAATTGCTGAAAAATATTGATCTTTTTTAATATGCACTTGGGTTAATTGGTTGATGGCAATAGCAGCCATAAAGAATAAAAGAACCGATGCCAAGCCCATAAAGTTTTCTGTTCGTTTCCAGAATAAAGCTAAAGGATGATTGCCTTGTTTGTGATGTACTTGCGAAGCAGGGAGGTTTTCTTGTTGCCATGTTATTAGCGCTTTAATTTGGCTGACAGAGCCTGCTATTAGGTAGCGATAGTGTATGAGTTCTGGGGCGAATTCAAGTGACTTTATATCAAGAGTATTGATCATCGCACGCATATCAACGTTATGACCTTCCATCAAGCGATCTGGCTCGTGATGTAATACTCTAGCAACTAAAAATGCTTGGTTTGCTATTTTTAAAGTATCACCAATGTTGATTGATAAGCCAGCAAGAAGTCTAGCGTCGAGCCAAATATGTCCTTGCTCTGGGCCAGATTGTGTTACAACTTCATTATCGTTAAGAGAGCTTGAGGTGAATAGCTGACCTTGCAACGGGTATTGTGCGTCGACCGCTTTTAATTTCGTACGTTGCCAATGTTCATTATGGGTTAGTGTTGTTTTTATATCTTGAGTTTGGACAATGGTGTTGGTGATTGCAGCGAGTTCTTTTTGCTGTTTTATGGTTAAAGCGCTAGATTGACTTAACACCGCGTCAGCACCTAACAAGCTTTGCAAATTATCGTTTAAATATGCCTGTATACTTTGGCTTGTTTGGCCTAAGGTCATAATGAATAATAGTAAAATCCCCTGTGTCCAACGCAATAACCGTTGGTGAGATGAGCTAAACTCTTGTTGGTAAAAATGCCAAGCAAGCTTACTGTTACTAATTAACATGATGCCACCTTCAATATGTTAGTTTCTTGCGTGCTTAGCTGACCTTCAGCGAGTGAAAACCTGTGCTGTGCTCGTTCAGCCAATACTTCGCTGTGTGTCACAGCCACTAAACCGGCATTATTCTCTTGGCAACAGGTAAATAGAATGTCGGCGATTTCGCTGGCACTTTTTTGGTCTAAGTTACCGGTAGGTTCATCAGCGAATATAAATTTAGGTTCGAATACCAACGCCCTTGCTATTGCAACACGTTGTTGTTCGCCACCACTTAACTGACTGGGTTTATGATCGAATCGATGTTGTAAACCAACTTTCTCAAGCCAATGTTTAGCTTTTGTTACGGCGTTCTTATCTCCTCTTAATTTCAGTGGTAGGGCTACGTTATTTAGCGCAGTTAATTCTGGTAGGAGATGAAACTGTTGAAATATAAAGCCAATGTCGCTCCTTAATTCAGGTAACGGTTTTGTTTGCTCGCCATTGACATAAGTACCTGTGCCTGAGGTTGGCTCTTCTAAGCCGGACATCAACATTAATAAACTTGATTTCCCCGCGCCAGAAGGACCAGTGATGGCGTATGACTTTCCACGTGATATGGTTAAGTTGAGGCCTTCAAATAACGTTACCTTAGTATCATTTGTTTGAAATGACTGACAGATATTCCTTAGTTCAATGTTGCAGGGCATAACGAAGCTCACTTTAAAGCTAATTAATAGAAATTATCCATTATCTTAAAACTGGCTTTGTGAAATGGCTGTGAAATAGCTTAATAAGGTGACAGTAAGAATGTTAACTGAGCGATATAAGGAAGTAAAAAAGCCAGCATTGATGCTGGCTTTCTAATATTTGGTATTTAGGGTTACTTAAAGCTGTGACTGAATATAGTTTTCTAGCCCGATGGTTTTAATTAAACCAAGTTGTTGCTCTAACCAAAATGCGTGATCTACTTCTGTATCATCAAGTAGTTTTTCTAGTATTTCGCGAGTAACGTAGTCTCTTTCTTGTTCACACATAGCAATGGTTGAACGAAGTGCTTTCGCTACTGCGTACTCAACGTCTAAATCACTTTGCAGCATTTCAGGTACTGTTTTACCAATGTGTAAACCTGGACGGGTTTGCATATCTGGCGTGCCTTCTAAGAACAAAATTCGTTGTATCAACATTGATGCATGTTGCTTTTCATCATCAAATTCGTGGTCAATGCGTTCGAAAAGTTTGTTAATGCCCCAATCTTCATACATGCGTGAATGAATAAAGTATTGATCCATTGCCGCTAGTTCATAGGCTAATAAGCCATTTAAAGCAGATATAACTTGAGTATTACCTTTCATTTTATTTACCCTCTAACCGTTTAAAGCTGCGCTTGAATATATTTTTCAATACCCATGTTATCAATTTGGTATTGTTGAGTTTCTAGCCAATCTAAGTGTTCTTCTTCGTCATTTAGAATGCTATCAAGCATTTCACGACTTACGTAGTCTTGCTCTTGCTCACATAAGGTAATAGCACTGCGTACGATATTTATTTGAGCGGTCTGAAAGCGGGTATCACAACTGATCATTTCTTGCGTATGCTCACCAATAGCAAGCGGCGAAAGTTGCTGTAAATTTGGTAAGCCCTCAAGGAATAATATGCGTTCGATAACTTTATCGGCTTGTTTCATATCGAGAATCGATTTCTTATAACATTTGCTATTTAAGGCATTAATGCCCCAGTTTTTATACATTCTGGCATGAAGAAAGTATTGGTTAATAGATGTTAATTCGCTGGTTAGTACTTTATTTAGTATTGCGAGAACTGCGGGATTACCTTTCATTAGTGCCTCGATAAACGTTGTTTTGTGTTGGCAGTAATTATAGGAAGAAAATAGCGGAATGCAAAAGGTAATTGCTAAAAAACCTTAAAAAACAAATGGTTGATAATGGTAATTGTTATCAGTTGTAATTAGGTGAGGTTATCTAAATGAACTACTTGAGTTTAATTAGTAAGTTAACTAAGGCCTAACCTACTTCTTTAAATAAACTTTCGTCAATAATGGTGTCATCAATAATATTTTGCGCCACTTTTACACAAGTGCCACATTGTGACCCTAATGGTAGGTGTTGTTTTAGTTCTCGCATAGAGCCAACGCCGGCTTCGGTAACTAACTGTTTAATTTGGTGGTCTGTGATGCCTTTGCAAATACAAACAAACATAAATATATTCACTAACGATTGATAACGCGATTGATAATAGTTCTTATTTAGTGTTCTTTCAACAATTAATTTCTTATAAAGTATTAGTACATTGAAAAGTAAAGAGTTTAATTTTTAGGCATATTTAGAAAGTGACTTAGTTATCGACTAAGTATAACTATTAGCCAGTTTTATGTGATTTAAATCATATTATTAGGTTTGTTTGGATAATTGTATATAACTAAAATCATATATAACTATTTTGTTATGTTTGTAGTTGCTGTATGATAGCTTTCATTCATTTAGATGGAAGCGTGTTCATGTCGCCCACAGTATTTTATAAAAACTTAGCTGATGATATTCGCTTAAAAAGCATCTTGCTTATCATAAAAGAAGGTGAGCTTTGTGTTTGCGAATTGATGGTCGCACTCAATGAGACTAGCCAGCCGAAAATATCACGGCATTTAGCACAACTTAAAAAAGCAAGGCTATTGGTAACTCGTAAACAAAAACAATGGGTTTTTTACACCCTAAACCCTGATATCCCGCTATGGTCAAAGAACGTTATTACCTTAACATTAAGTGAAAATTTAACGTTTATAGCTCCAAATCTGCAAGCTTTAAATAAGATGGGCGACAGACCAACTCGTATAGCAAGTTGCTGTGAGTAGAGTTTAAAAATATTGTTAATTCATTAAACGATTTGAAAAATAAACATTGATAGGAAAAGTATCATGACAATTAAAATAGGTATTAATGGCTTTGGCCGTATGGGGCGCTTGTCAATGCGTGCAGCGTATGATTGGGATGACATTGAAATTGTTCAAATTAATGATCCTGCCGGCAATGCGGAAACCTTAGCCCACTTGTTAAATTTTGATTCTATTCATGGTATTTGGCAGTATCAGGCAACACATAAAGATGAAAATATCATCATCAATGAAAACAAGATTGCTTGTAGCCAAAATCGTGATATTGCCGATACTGATTGGTCAGGTTGTGATGTTGTAATTGAAGCTTCGGGTGTGATGAAAACCAAAGCCTTACTACATGCTTATTTGGAGCAAGGCGTAAAGCGAGTGGTTGTTACTGCGCCAGTTAAAGAAGACGGCATTTTAAATATTGTTGTTGGCGTTAACGACCATGAGTACGATGCTGATAAATTTCCCATTGTTACGGCGGCTTCTTGTACCACTAACTGCTTAGCACCCGTTGTTAAAGTGATTCATGAAAAAATTGGTATTAAGCATGGTTCAATGACAACCATTCATGACATTACCAATACGCAAACCATATTAGATGCACCCCATAAAGATTTGCGTCGTGCTCGCGCATGCGGCATGAGTTTAATTCCAACTACCACAGGTTCGGCAACGGCAATCACTCATATTTTTCCTGAGCTTAAAGGAAAATTAAATGGCCATGCGGTGCGTGTACCACTAGCCAATGCGTCAATTACTGATTGTGTTTTTGAGTTAGAACGAGCGACCACTGAACAAGAAATTAACGGTTTTTTACAAACAGCGGCTAATGGTGAACTAAAAGATATTTTAGGCTTTGAAGAACGTCCGCTGGTATCTATTGATTATAAAACTGACCCACGTTCGAGCATTATCGATGCGCCGTCAACTATGGTGGTTAATGGTACTCAAGTTAAACTTTATGTTTGGTACGACAATGAGTGGGGATATGCAAATCGAACGGCAGAAATAGCACGTATGGTTGGCCGTTCTGATTTAGCTGCGAATAAAAACCGTTAGTGATTGATGCATGAAAATACTAAGTGGGCTATCAGAGCAAGTTAAACAATACCTCGTTATAACTGGTAATTACTGGGCGTTTACCTTAACTGATGGCGCTTTGCGAATGCTAGTGGTGTTGTACTTTCATCAGCTCGGTTATAGCCCTATTAGCATTGCGATGTTGTTTCTCTTTTATGAGATTTTTGGTGTTGTTACTAATTTAGTTGGCGGCTGGCTAGGGGCTCGATTAGGCCTTAACAAAACTATGAATATTGGCTTAGCCATTCAAATTATTGCGCTAGCTATGTTACTGGCGCCAAGTGGTTTTCTTACCGTTGCCTATGTCATGGTTGCACAGGCATTATCTGGTATTGCCAAAGACCTTAATAAAATGAGTGCCAAAAGCTCAATTAAATTACTGGTGAGCGATGGTGAAAGCAGCAAGTTATATAAGTGGATTGCAATTCTGACGGGCTCAAAAAACACCTTAAAAGGCATTGGTTTTTTCCTGGGAGGATTACTACTAACTTTATTAGGCTTTACTGGCGCTATTGCTGTAATGACAGGAGTGCTTGTTATTGTTTGGCTATTTAGCCTTATCAAGTTAAAACAAGATTTAGGTAAAGCGAAAAATAAGCCTAAATTTAAGGAGATATTTTCAAAAAGCCGAGCCATTAATTTACTTTCAGCAGCTAGGTTATTTTTATTTGCCGCCAGAGATGTGTGGTTTGTGGTCGCTTTACCGGTGTTTCTAGCAGCTGAATTTGGTTGGCAGCATAGCTGGGTCGGCGGTTTTATTGCCGCTTGGATAATTCTTTATGGTTTTATTCAAACTATTGCGCCAAAAATAACTGCAAGGTTTTCTGGCCAAGTGCCGAATGGTATTGATGCAGCAAAATGGGGTACGTTATTAGCATTTGTACCAGGTGTGATGGCAATTGCGTTTGCTAATGACGTTGATGCGTTTTGGGTGATTATTGTTGGCTTAATGGTATTTGCCGTGTTGTTTGCTATTAACTCATCGTTACATAGCTTTTTAATAGTCGATATGGCCAGTAAAGACGGCGTTTCGCTAGATGTTGGTTTTTACTATATGGCCAATGCCTGCGGTAGATTACTTGGCACTGTACTCTCTGGCTGGATGTTTCAAGTTTATGGTTTAGTAGCGTGCTTAATGGTATCTGCGATATTTATTGCATTAGCCGTTATTTTTGCTGCCATGATCCCAAAAACAGTGCAAATTGATTAGCCTTGCTTGAGATAAGGCAACTTAGTCACTCGGCCTTTATTGGTCGAGTCGATTTTTAAATTACTTTTTATATCTTTCCAAGCGGTAACTTTACCGCCAACATTTAGTTTTTCAAATGAATTTATTGTTAAACCATCTTCTTCAAGTTTTAAGAAGTGAGTCAACTGCTCAAAGCTGTTGCTCGCACTAATATCAATTGATAAAAAATCTTCTTTGCGATGTTGAAAATAATTTTGTGCTTGCGCGAAGTGCTGCTGATAACAATTTGTTAAAAACGTAAAGCTGTTAATGTTTTCGAGTGAATAGGGCGCGAATGTAGCTAAATAGCAGCGTTTGATTATAGGGTTAAAGCCGCCATCGTCTCGCGCTAAATTGGTATGCATACGCAATAGTAGTTGCTGAATTGACGGTAGCCATTTATCTAGCGAACGCTCTAAATAAATAAATTTAGCATTCGGGTAGGCGTAGTCTAAATGCTGATAATCACAAAAAATTGGTGTGTCAGCTATTACTTCTGCAATTTCAAACGTTTTGTCAGTATAGGCGGTATGAGCAACTTTATAACCTAAGTTAAGCATTGCTGCACAAACACTGGTGGTGCCTGTTCGGGGTAGTCCTATAATGAAAATTTTGTTTTCGCTCGCCATAATCTTTTCGTTGGTTAATTTGTAATAACAGTTTTGAACGGCGGCTATTTTGCCTCAATTCGTTCGCCAGCGTAAGAAAAATGTCATTTATCTGTCATTTAATAAACCTGCAACATTAGTGAAACCAGATTGTCATATTGAACCATTAAAATTTTTGCCAAGTGATTAAGTTGTTGAACAATTGCATATGCAATACGGCACTTAATAATTCTCGCTTCTAAAAGGTTTTATGGAAAATGAAACAAAATACATTACCTAAACGTATGCAAATTGCACTTATCGCCGCAGCGATAGCTATGCCTACGTTAGCACAAGACAGTCAACTTAACGATGTTGTTGCCGCTGGACAAAAAATTAACCAATCAGCCAACAAGTCACAACAAAAAGTTGATGCCATTAACAGTAATATTCTAACTAAATTACAACAATTCAAAACTGTTAATAAAGAGCTTGATGGCTTAAATGTTTATAACAAACAAATGAATAAGCAAATTGATAATCAGCTGGCTGAATTAGCGCAGCTCGATATTTCTATGGAACAAGTTAGCATTATTGAGCGCCAAATTTCACCGTTAATGGCGAGAATGATCAGTACGTTAGAAGATTTTGTTACCTTAGATATGCCTTTTTTACCTAGCGAGCGTAGCCATCGCCTCGATGGTTTAAAAGCAATGTTAGATCGTGCTGATATTGCGGTATCTGAAAAGTTTCGCCGTGTTCTAGAGGCATACCAAGTTGAAGTCGATTATGGTCGCACAATTGAAGCATATACTGGATTATTGACCGTTGATGGCGTTGAGCGTGACGTTGATTTTCTACGCATTGGTCGCGTTAGTTTTGTTTACCAAACCCGCGATGGTCAGCAGTTAGGCATGTGGCAACAGTCTTCACAGTCGTGGCAGCCTTTGTCTGGTGAATACCGTTTACCTATTAATAAAGCACTACGTATTGCTCGTAAGCAGCTTGCCCCCGATTTAATCACTGTGCCTGTCGCGCAAAACTCAGCAGAATAGGGAAGAATAATGATGATTTCTTTCAATAAAATAGCTTTAAAGTCATTAAAAGCAACTAAAAAATTATCAGCGCTTTCAATCGCTAGTGTTGCTCTGTCGTCGTTAATGACAGTGACTACTGTATCAGCACAACAAGCCGGTAACCTAGATGAATTATTATCGCGCCTAGAAAGTGGGCAAATAGCTCAAACGAAACAAAACCAAGCGCGTGAAAAAGAGTTTACTTTAAAAGTAAACGAACAAAGCCGTTTACTTGAACAAGCGAAAACAACACGTGATCAAGCCATTAATACCAGTACTCGTTTAGAAACTCAGTTTCAAGACAATGAAGTGAAACTAGCGAATAAAACTGACGCGTTATCGCGTCGTATGGGTGAACTAAAAGAACTATTTGGTGTGTTACAGCAAGTCGCCGGTGATACCAAAAGTAAGTTTCAAACCTCGGTAGTTTCAGCACAAATAGCTAACCGTGGCGAATTTTTAGATGAGTTAGCACAAAGCATGGGCTCTTCATCAAAACTTGCTTCTATTGAAGAAATTGAACGCTTATGGTTTGAATTACAACGTGAAATGACTGAAAGCGGCAAGGTACATAACTTTACACGAGATGTTGTTATGGCTGATGGTGAGAAGCAACTAACACAAGTTACCCGTGTTGGTGGCTTTAACTTGATTGCAAACGGTAAATACCTTGAATACATAGATGAAACTGGCTCTGTAGCCGAATTAATTCGTCAACCGTCTGCTCGTTATTTAGATAGTGCGCAAGCGTTAAGTTCGACATCGAATCAAGCGGTGCCATTTGCACTTGACCCAACCGGCGGTTCAATTCTTGGTTTATTAGTACAAGCACCTGATACGCAAGAGCGTGTCGAGCAAGGTGGCCCAGTAGGGTATGTTATTTTAGCGATTGGCTTAATCGGTTTATTGATTGCTCTTGAGCGGTTTGTGACCTTGTTCTTAATCGGCGGGAAAGTTAATCGTCAGCTGAAAAGTGATACTGCCAATGCTGATAATCCATTAGGCCGCGTCATGCTTGTTAAAGAGCAAAATCCGAATGCTGATACGGAAACTTTAGAACTTAAGTTATCTGAATCAATTCTGCGAGAAGTGCCTAAATTATCAAGCCGACTAACCTTGATAAAAATTATCTCGGTCGTGGCACCACTTATTGGCTTACTTGGTACCGTAACCGGCATGATCAATACGTTCCAAGCTATCACATTATTTGGTACAGGTGATCCTAAATTAATGGCAGGTGGTATTTCACAAGCACTAGTTACCACTGTCTTAGGGCTAGTTGTAGCAATACCTATGGTATTTATCTTTACCTTATTACATACCCGCAGCCGCTCTATTATCAACCTGTTGCAGCAACAAAGCGCCGGTATTATTGCTGAACGAGCTGAGTGGACAAAGAGCAGTGAGCAAGGAGCATAAACCATGATTTGGTTTATCGAATTGATGAATACCATCGGTGAATTTATGGATACCGGTGGTCAGGTTCTTACGGTTATTGCGGTTGTTATTGCGGTGATGTGGTTGTTGATATTTGAGCGTCTTATCTTTGTTTTTTGGGGATATCGCCGAATTAAGAAACAGCTAAAACACAACTGGCATAGCCGCACTGAACAGCACTCTTGGTATGCAGAGCAAATACGATGTGCACTTGTTGCACGTGGCAGCGCTATGTTAAGCACTAACTTACCGCTTATCCAAAGCCTAGTCGTGTTGTGCCCATTATTGGGCTTACTGGGTACGGTAACTGGCATGATTGAAGTATTTGATGTTATGGCAATTTCAGGCAGTGGTAATGCCCGTTCAATGGCTTCTGGTGTCTCGCGTGCCACCATACCAACAATGGCTGGCATGGTTGGATCGTTGTCAGGTGTTTTTGCAGCAACCTGGTTACAGCGTAATGCTAAGCGTGAAACTGAGTTATTAGAAGATGCCATGGAAGTTAACCATTAAACCATTGACTACTGCGGCCTTAATAAGCCGAAATGAACATACTTTTAAAAGAGAAAAATTATGCGTTCGCAATTAAATAAAATGCTACAAGAGCAGGAAGAAAGCGAAGAGATCAATATGACACCTATGTTAGATGTTGTATTTATTCTTTTGATATTTTTTATCGTTACCGCGTCGTTTGTTAAGGAGGCCGGTATTGAAGTTAACCGCCCTGAGGCTGCTACAGCAGTAAAAAAAGAGCGTGCCAATATCTTAGTTGCTATTAGTGATAAAGGTGAAATTTGGATCAATAAACGTCGTATTGATGTGCGCGCAGTACAAGCAAATATTGAACGACTAAAAGCAGAAAACCCGCAAGGCACTGTGGTTATTCAAGCCGATAAAAAGGCGACAACAGATGTCTTGATTAAGGTAATGGACTCTGCTCGAGCTGCTGGCGTTTATGATGTTTCAATTGCTGCGCAAGAGGCATAATTATGGCAGATGTACAGATGACGAATGTACAAGCGGCGAATGTAATTAAAGCACCTTCGATGCTATTGCAAACTAGTAGTCGATACCTTATTGGCTTAGCACTAGCCGTTGTTACAACCTTAGGTTTACTTTGGGGAATGCAAGCACTAATTGCCGGTGGCAATGATGTTATGTCTGAGCCGCCACGTGGCAACGTACTTGATTTTATTCGCCTTAAAAAAGAACAGCAAGTCGTTAAGAAAGAACGTAAACCGCAAAAACCAGCCAAACCTAAAGCACCGCCACCGCCTATGGTGCAACCGCAAATGGCACAAGCAAACCCGAATGCTCAAGCGATTAGCAGTAGTTTTTCGGCTGATGTTGCACTCGATGGTGGTTTAAGTGGCGGACTAAGCCTGGAAAGTGGCGATGGTGATTACTTACCTATTGTTAAAGTAGCACCTATTTACCCACGCCGAGCACAAGCGCGCGGTATAGAAGGTTTTGTCATTGTTGAGTTTACCGTAACTAAAACTGGGGCAGTACGCGATGCCGTGGTTGTACATGCAGAGCCAGAAAATATTTTTAACCGAGCAGCACTAGATGCAGCGTTGAAGTTTAAATATAAACCTCGAGTGGTTGATGGCGTTGCCATGGAAGTGGCAGGTGTTCAAAACAAAATATCGTTTGCCATAGATGGTTAAGGGCTAGGGGGTGTTGAACATTGTTTATATTTTCAGCAATAGATTGTTTTTAATGTTAGCAAAGCAGAATGAGCGATGTTTGGTTGTTCCAAATAAGTGAGATTCTAATGCTGCTAGCGTTAAAAATAGTCATTGCCCAAAGGGCTGAGTTTAAAATTTCCTTACTTTGCGTTGAAAATGACTGATTTAGATGACTAAATTACACCATTTTCGCCTTAATTAAGGCTATTTTATTTCTCAGCTGAATTCATAAACAAAGATCAACAGCCCCTAATATCAAACTAAATATAACAAAGAGGAGAGCAGATCATGTTAATGAAAAAATTAGCTGTACCTTTATTGAGTGTGAGCTTAGTGTGTGGCTTGGCAGCTAGCAATGTAGCTTATGGAAAAACGGCAGATAACTTAGCAAAGGCTGATGAACAAAAACTGGCTGAAAAGCGCACGGCAAAAAAAGTACCAGCAATGCGCAACCGTGTATACAGCCAATTGGCGCGAGCGCAAAAGCTGGCAGATGAAGGCGTTAAAATTGCAGGTTTTGACGTGTTAGATGAAGTTAAAGAACGCATAGATGGGTTAAATAGTTATGAACGCGCCATGTTATGGAATTTCTATGCTTTTATGTTTTATGGTAATGATGATATCGCGTCGGCTATTGAACATTTTGAGTTAGTGATTAAGGAAGATGCTATTCCTGACTCTTTATACTTATCAACAGTGTATTCGTTAGCACAATTATCAATGCAACAGCAAGATTACCAACAAGCCTTGGTGTATTTACAACAGTGGCAAGCGAATAACAGTAAAGCACTAACGACGCAGCAGCATGTGATGTTTGCGCAAATTTACTATCAAGACAAACAGTTTAATAAAGTTATTCCACAAGTTGAGCAAGCAATTGCGTTAGCAAAACAAAACAATACGGCAGTTAAAGAAAACTGGTTAATTTTACAACGAGCAAGCTACTACGAACTTAAACAACCTGAGAAAGTTGTTGAGGTTATTGAACAACTGGTGCGCCTTTTTGATAAACCTGAATATTGGTTACAACTAGCTGGTATGTACGGTGAAATTGGCGAAGAAGAAAAGCAATTGGCTGTTATGGAAGCGTCATGGCAAGCAGGGAATATCAGTAAATCGAGTGATGTGATGACCTTAGCGCAACTTTATCGCTTTCACCAAGTACCTTTTAAAGCGGCCATGTTGTTAGAACAAGCAATAGACAAAGGAACTGTGGTTGCTAGTGAAAAAAGTCTTGAAGCCTTAGCGCAAGCCTATGTTGCGGCTAAAGAAGATGAAAAAGCATTACCTGTACTTACCAAAGCTTCTGAAATTGCAGATTCAGGCAAGTTTGATGTGCAACTTGCGCAAGCCTATTTAAATTTAGAGCGCTGGCAAGAGGCCATTAAAGCGGCGAACAGTGCGTTACTTCGTGGTAACATTAGCCGTGAAGGCGATATGCATTTAGTAATAGGTATGGCGCAGTTTAACTTGGAAGAATTTGAAGAAGCGTTGCTTGCCTTTACACAAGCACAAAAAATTGCAAAATCGGCAAAAACCGCAAAGCAATGGTTTCATTATGTTGAACGTGAACAAGGCCAACGTGAGCGCTTAGCTATGCTAAATTAGCTGACTGAAACGCTTGATAAAAAAGGCTTAACTGCAACAGTTAAGCCTTTTTGTTTTATTAACATTCAAAAATAAGGTTAGAAGGAACTAGTTACTTTCTACTGATACTTCTAAGTCTTTTAAAATACCGTCATGCAAATTGTAAACGAAACCATGCACAGTGATATCTTGCTCAGCAGCCCAAGCTCTCTTTAAAATGGTGGTATTACAAACGTTAGCAACTTGCTCAATTACGTTTAACTCACACAATAGCTTGAGTTTTTCCTCTTTATCTTCAACAGCGTCTAAGCGTTCTTTATGAAAACGGTAAACGTCTTTAATGTGATGCAACCAGTTATCGATTAAACCATGGCTTTTATCATCAAGTGAGGCGATAACGCCACCACAACCGTAATGCCCACAAACTATAACGTGCTTCACCTTTAATACTTCTACGGCGAATTGAATAACGGACAAACAGTTAAGGTCTGTATGAATAACTTGGTTGGCAATATTGCGATGAACAAAAACTTCACCCGGTTGCATACCTAATAATTCATTAGCCGGCACGCGCGAATCTGAGCAACCAATCCATAAGTACTCTGGAGTTTGTTGTTCTGATAGGTTTTTAAAGAAGTTTGGATCTTCTTGTTTAATTTTGTCAGACCATTGCTGATTGTTATCAAATAAATGCTGTATTGAGCTCATGAGAAAACCAATAAGGAAAATATATTGTGATTTTAAGTTGTTGTGCTAACAAGTAAAGTAAAAACTGGTCTTAGCTTTACTAAATCGTATTAAAGCTAAGTAAGTTTTGTTATTAATAATTAGTCAATTTGTGATCAAGTTTCGGTATAATGGCAACATTGAATTTAGTAAGGAGAAAAGCATGGCAACTGCATGTGCGCGTCATATCTTAGTAAAAAATGAAAAACTGGCGCATGAGCTAAAAGCTAAAATAGCCAAAGGTGCTGATTTTGGACAACTGGCAAAGAAAAACTCAACTTGTCCATCAGCAAAAAAAGGTGGTGATTTAGGTGAATTTAAGCGCGGACAAATGGTAAAAGCCTTTGACGACGTTGTATTTAAGAAAGCGGTACTAGAAGTACATGGGCCAATAAAAACCAAGTTTGGTTTTCATCTTATTCAAACTATCTACCGTAATTAAGGCTCTCCAGTGTTTAGCCTTTAAAGGCTATTTTAATTCTTGGTCTTTTTTTTCTTGCTCTGCAGATCGTTCACTAACTTTTCGCTGTTGTTCTTCGCTAAGCTCAAATTTACTTGCCGATTGTTTCAACAGCAAAATGCCGCCAATTACCGAGCCAACTGCAATAAGAATAATGATAATTGTTGTAAGTGTCATTGTTTAACCTCACTACTATGTTACTGAAGGACTTATTGAATAAAGCACTATTTCAAATTGATTGTAAAAACAGATAGTAAAATAACACAATAGCATGTAATTTATTTGTAAATATTGCATGACTCATAGGTAAGTATTAATTTTGGCCTATAAGCGATAATCATAACTATAATCACGTAATTGGAAAAAAAATGTCTAACCGCCTTAGTTTCAAGCTTTTAATCCCAAGTCTTTTAATTGCTCTCATCGCTTTAATTATTATGATGACAATGGGGGAGAGCCTTTCTTATACCGCAACTATAATCATTGTATTGGCAATGATAGTAATACAAGCGGTTGTTAATTATTTTTACGCAGAAAAAAAGCTTAGTCAGCGTCTTGATGAGCTACAAAAGTATGTTGAACAAGTCGCTAGTGTTGATGAAGCGCCAACAAGGCTTGTTCGGGATGAAAATAACGATGATCTTGCTAATGTTGTAAACAAGCTTTCAGCTTTTATCGCGAATTTAGCCGATGTTATTACAGAAATTCGTAGTGAATCAGAGAGTTTAAAGCAAGGTTCTGCTTCACTTGCTGATCAAATGTCAGATTCTGTTAATGCTGTAAATCAATCAGCTGGCCAAATTGAACAAATGGCGAGTTCAATTGACCAAGTGGCGTTAACTTCAACCACACTCTCTGAAAGTGCTAGCCAAGTTAGTGATACGACTAATCAGGTATTAGCTATTTTAGAGCAGGGCACGAACGCATCAAATACTAGCCAGCACACCATTGAAGACTTTGCTAATGAAGTTACGGCAATGGCGTCTGACTTAGCTCTATTGCAAGAGGAGTCATCTCGCATTGGCTCGGTATTAGAAGTGATTCGTGGTATTGCCGACCAAACTAACCTTTTAGCGCTTAACGCCGCTATTGAGGCAGCGCGCGCAGGTGAACAGGGGCGAGGTTTTGCCGTGGTAGCAGATGAAGTGCGTGCTTTAGCACATCGCACACAAGAAGCGACCGTTGAAATTAATGCGATGGTAGAAGGGTTGCAAGAAAAATCAACTAATGCTGTTAACGCAATTAGCCGCGGTCAAAGTCTGTCGCAAGATAGCCTTGCTCATTCGGAGCAAGTAGTTGATGCATTGCAGCAAATTGGTCAAGTATTTACTGAGGTTGATACCTTAACTTCACAAATTGCACAGGGCACAACTGAACAGCAGCACTCAACCGCATCAATAAACGATAATATGTCGATGGTGGTTGATTTAAGCCGAGAGTTAAATACAGGCTTATCATCTGTTGCTGAACTGGCAGAAATGCAACAACATACGGCCGCTGAAGTTGATACTACGTTAAATAGAATTTGCGTTTAGCTCGTTTAAAGTTAAATAGATAATAAAAAGGTTCGCGATGCGAACCTTTTTTGTAGCCGATTAAAGTTAAGATATTATGTTGCTAATTTTATTAGAGTGAATAGTTAAATTAGTCGCCTTAACACGTTATAACGTTTACTTGGTGTATTTTAAAACTTTAAATTGATATTTATCATTAAGTGTAAATTATGGCTCGAAAGCAAACTTTGGTAAATTAGTTATAAAAACAAAACTGTGTGTTATGAAATATTTATATAACCTATATACATCAACTACTAGGACACTGCGACAGTAGTGTTAATTTATCGAGTTATTGCATCGGAAACTTTAACATTGTCAGCATATTAAGTATTAATCGGCTTGATAATTTAATGTAAATAACGTTCAATAGCCGCCTTTCTATATGGAGTATAGCAATCATTCAGTGTTCATTTTTTCAATCTTGATTGGCTGGCTGTTTGTTAAATACTTTCACATTAAAATAGCAGCAGTATCAAACCTTATAACAATTTTAACTAATGCTACATTTTGTTACAGATGATGGATCTTGTTACGTCAATTTCTTAAATACAAAGAGATAATAAAGTGGATTTTAGCAACGCAGAAACAATTTATGATTAACCTTAAAATAACCAAAGCAATTTTCCCACGTTTGCCATTACTAGCAACGATATTTTCAGGCGTTATGATTTCAAGTAATTGTTATTCAAACGATATTAGCCATAACGTACGGAGTAATATCCAACAAGAGAGTGATTCTGAAAATTATCTTGAAATGGGCATCATGCACCGTGTAACTGATGAATCAACTTTTATAGGGAGAAGTCATTATTCCAATACAAGTTTCTTTGTGAATGGTAGCTATAGCTGGAATGGCTTATTTGTTGAGTCTTATAGTGAAAGCGGGCATGGCGTAGTATTTGGCTATGATGTCTTTAGTAATAATGACTGGTCGTTAGACATCATAGCAACTACCGATTGGGGCAAAGCTAGCTTTGAAAATAATGGTCGATATAATGATGATAGTGCACTTACCGTTGGTGCGCGATTATCTGGATATTTGGGTAATAACACTTTGCAGTTTGCCATTAACCAAGATGCAACAGGGGATCATAATGGTACGACTATTTCAGCTCTTATCGGACGAAGTTGGCAATTTAGAAACTGGAATTTTCATGGCATTATTGGAGCCGAGTATGCTTCCGCAAAGTTAAATCATTTTTACGCTGGTGTTTCCAAAGAGCAGGCCGAATATTTAACCAATTCGGGTAAGGAGTTTAGTGCTTATAATGCCGGCGCTAGCGTTCATTTCAGTACTGAACTAGGCGTAACTTACCCTATATCAGAGGACTGGGTTTTTAGGGCAACTGCGCGTGCGGTAACTAGGCCAAGTGAAATTACCGACAGTCCCAGGTATCCCAATATGGACTCATTAGCAACGTCCTTTCGCACTAGCATTAGCTATGTATTTTAGGGGGAGGTGATAATGTTCATTTTAATTAATAAAAAACAAATTAATAAAGTCACCAAGCTATATATCGTAATTTTACTGGGCATTCTCAATGCTGTTATTCCAATGATGGCTAACGCTACTGAGAGCTTAGATAAGGCTGTAATAAATGACGCCGAGCAATTAGCGCAACTAAAAGTAACCCCTAAACCTTGCGTGGCCTTACGCAAAGGACAAAAATGCTTTCTAGAAGTTACTTTTAACTGGCAGCACCCAACGCCTAGCAATTATTGTTTAGTTAATGCAACAACAAGCAAAACAATGAAATGCTGGCAACAACAAAATAAAGGTGAATTCAGTTTTGATTTTCAATCTACGTTAAGTAATGATTTTGTTTTACGCCAAGCTGAGTCGACTATTGATTTAGCTCGAACAAAAATAGCAGTTGCTTGGGTATATAAATCTTCTAAACGTGCGAAATCAACATGGAGAATATTTTGACCGAATCTGTTACCAACACAGCTGATAAAATTAAACATATTATGCTGGTGGAAGATGATATGTCCCTTGCTGAATGGTTTGCTGATTATCTTAGTGAGCAGGGCTATATTGTAACTTTAGCTAATCGCGGCGATGTTGCCATTGAAATGATAGAGACAGATAAGCCTGACTTGGTGATATTAGACATAATGTTGCCAATAAAAGATGGCTTTGCAGTATGTAAGGAAATACGTCCTTTTTATCATGGTCCAGTGTTAATGATGACGGCTAGAGATCACGAAACTGACGAGGTGTTAGGGTTAGAGTTAGGCGCGGATGATTATGTTGTTAAACCGGTAAAACCAAGAGTTTTATTATCAAGGATTAATGCACTTTTTCGTCGTGTTAATTCCCAACCAAGTTCTTCTATGCCCTCGATTGAATCAGATTCTAATAAAATCATTTATGGCCAATTTTCACTTGATGGTAATTCTCGAAGCACTACTTTAGGTGGCGAAAAAGTGGCTATTTCCTCGAATGAGTTTGACGTGCTTTGGCAGCTTGCACAGTCAGCGGACCAAGTTGTTAGTCGAAAAGATTTAGTTACTCAGCGTAGAGGTATAGATTACGATGGCTTTGATCGTTCAATAGATATTCTGGTATCAAGAATTCGAAAAAAGCTTGGCGATGATGCTAGCAACCCTTATAGAATAAAAACGGTTTGGGGTAAAGGCTACCTGTTTGTTAAAGATGCTTGGAATTAGTTAATGCCTAAATTAACCTTATCGCTGCTATTAGTTATATTCGTTGCTGTGATTGGCATAGGCGGGTTGCTCGATAACTTTTTTAATCAATATCAGTCACAACAAGTTGATGAAATTGACGAATTATCTTCATATCGTTTGCTAGGAAAGTCACTAGCGGCAACGTTAGATAAGCAAGAAATGGCGCAAAAATTCATAGCTGAATGGCAGCAGCAATTTGAACTTGAAGTAACTCTAACGCAATTTGAAGACCTTTTTTTGCCTGATTCATTACAACAGTCCTTTACTGCAGGTGAACCAGTAGTATTTGAAACGAATGACAATATTTCACTGCATTTTCTACTACCATTACAACAAAAAGTGCTGACTTTAAGTGTTCCCCTTATTAAGCAAAAGCATACTGATAGTTCGTTACCGTTAATACTAACCGGTATCTTCTATTTCGGTATTTTATTAGTTGTGCTTGTTTGGCTGTACCCTTTGATAAAGCAATTAAGGCAATTAAGGAAAACCACTAAAGCCTTTGGAGAAGGGCAACTGCAAAAAAGAATAGTCACAAGTTCAGCGTCATATATTAACGATATTGAAGTAGAGTTTAACCATATGGCTCAACGAATAGAGGCTTTAATAAGTGATAATAAGTTGCTAAGTGATGCGGTAGCCCATGATTTACGAACTCCATTAGCGAGATTACGTTTTGGCATTGAGGTTTTGCAGGAAACGGATAATCCAGAAACTAGGGCAAAGTATCAGCATCACCTTTCTCGTGATATTGATGAAATGGAACGGTTAGTGAATATTTTACTGAGTTATGCGCGAATCGAACAGTCAATGATGGCAACTGAGCAGCAGAATGTCGACCTCAATGAACTGACCAGTCAATGTGTTGGAATGGTAGCTGATGATGGAAAGGTTATTCATTGGTGTGCTGAGGGTGATGCTACAGTTGTTGGTGATGTAAATTATCTCAGCATGTTAATTAACAATTTACTCAGTAATGCACAACAGTACGCTGATAAAGAGATTGTCATTAAAATTGAGCGTAGCAATTCACAGCTTCAATTTATTGTTAGTGATGATGGCCCAGGTATTCCAAAAGAAAAACGCAATGAATTGTTAAAACCTTTTGTCCGTGGCGATCAAGCGCATGAAAAACCAGGATATGGCATGGGCTTGGCTATTGTGGCAAGAATTGCTCAGTTACACCAAGCCACACTTACTATTGGCGATGCAGATGAGCTCGGTGGAGCGCAGTTTTGTCTCAGTTTTAAATACTAGAGCATGGTTTGCTATGACAATTGCTACACTTTGTTACAGATGATGGAACTTGTTACGTCTTAATGCCATTTATTTTCTTACGATAGTCTTAATTCGACCAGTATAGGAAATAACAATGACAGCAAATATCTGCACTACTTTTAGACAACTAAGCAAATTTAAACTAGCCGCTATCGCTACTGCAATGGCACTAACTCTATCTGCTTGTGGCGGTAGTTCATCATCAGGGAGTAATTCAACACCTTCTGCAACAACTCCTACTGTTAGCGTTGATTATCAAAAGGTCATTGACGAAACCGTAACCGAGACAATTCCAGGGATAATATTGTTAGTCGAAAGCCCTGAACAGCGTTTTTTAGGCAGCGCTGGCGTTGAAAATATTGCCAGCCAAAACCCGATGCAGGTATATCATACAATGCCGACAGCGAGCGCTGGTAAAGCTATGATTGGTTTATTAGTTGCAATGTTAGCGGATGAAAAACTATTAAATTTAGATGACACACTCGATACATGGTTGTCGAGTGACGTTCTAAGTCAAATCCCAAACAGTAATGACATGACTTTACGTCAATTGTTGAATCACACGAGTGGCATTTATAATTACACCGAAAATGATGATTATTTTGATTTTCTAATTGCAGAGCCTAGTAAAGCTAAAACTGATGCAGATTTCCTTATTTTTGCTTTAAATCAGCCCGCTAATTTTAAACCCGGTGAAGGTAGAGAATATTCAAACACTGGTTATCTTTTGGCTGGTTTAATTATGGATCAAATATTAGGCGAGCATCACTCAGTAGCATTGAGAGAGCGTATTTTGAACCCATTAGGTATGAATGCAACGTATTATATTGGGGTGGAAAAAGACCGAGGTGACTTTATTTCTGGTTACCATCAGTTTGATGATCATGACACGGTATACCAAACTAAGTCATATCTGGAAAATGTAAGTGAAGCAAGTTCGCCGGTGGTATCGAATGTTGAAGATATGGCTTTATTTCTGAAAAGTGTCGTCACAGAACAAAGCTTTATCAGTGATACGATAAGAAGTGAATTTTATGGCTCTTTACCTAACGATAGCAATGGTATTTACGGCCTTGGAATTAACGTAGATCCTGTTGGAAGTAACACCGCTTACTATCATTCAGGAAAGGACTATGGTTACCACACTCAAAATATCTATTTTAAAGAAAAAGATCTCAGTATTACTGCCTTTATGAACTGCAGTACCGCGCCTATTTGTGAGGAAACTATGGATGGTTTGATTAACAAGGTAATAGCTAACGAGCTTTAATCACAGTAGATACGACAACACTAGCAAGTAAGATTGGGCGAATCTTATAGCCATGTATTGTTAGCGAGTTATTTAGACATAAAACTAAGTGAAATTATTTTATCAGTCGATTATTGCTTAGTTACTTAATGTTAGTGTTGTTTTACCTCTAATTTTAATAGGGATGATATTTTAATGAAATTTATGATTTTGATGCTGGCTAGTGTACTCCTTTTAAGTGGCTGTGTTACATTACCGACAAAGGACCATTCATATGTTAATAAATGTGAAATATCTAGCGATAGGAAAGTGCTAAAAGTTGTTGATGCTGCGAAAGGCAGTAACTCGTTTTATTCTATTAGTGGTGTGGTTTTGTTACCGATAACAACTGTTATATCAGGTATATATGTTGGGATTAATAATACCTATCATTTGGGAGAGGAAAAGTTAGTTTGTGGGGGATAAAACGTAATGAGTCGAGTTTAACGTTAAAGGTTTAACTATTCTTGTAATAAGTGCTTTGGCAAGTTATTCAATGAAGGAATGTATATTGAATAGCTTGAAACGGTAGATACTGTGCATTGAACATTATCAATGCACGGTTTATCAATTTAAGTTATTGCCTATACTTGTTGCTATTTTTTACTGATAGTAATTACGACTTTTTTCTGCTTGTTCACATAAATCGGTAAGGGCATTTAAGCTGCGGGTTGTCATGCGATGTACTACATCAGCATCGAGTTTGATAATTTGCTGGTGCTTTACGGCTGGTATTATTGGCCATTTCTCCCATGGGTAACCCTCTCTATCAACTTGGTTTTCAGATAAAGGTTGAATAATAATATCAACATTGGTTTGTAATATTTGTTCAATATTAACTTGCGGGTATTTAGCATCTGCCAAATAAAAAGGGTTACTAATACTACAGATATCTAAAAATTGTTGTGGCCAGCTACCTTTAGCGATAGTTGTTATTGGCCTTGACCAAACCTCGTAAAAACCTAGTAGTGTCGGCTTTTGCTGATATTGTTCTTTAATTATTGATAAGTCGTTAAGAAACTTAGTAGCGACATCAATTCCTTGCTGTTTATGGCCTGAAAGCTCTCCGAATAAACGTAGCTCTTTGGCAACATCATCAAAAGTATATGGTTGTGAATAAACTACGTTGAAGCCCAACTGCTTGATGCGGGCTAAGTCATCACTTGGGTTGCCACTTTTCCAAGCAATAATTAGATCGGGTTGCAATTCAATAACACGCTCAAGTTGAATACGTAAAGAACTGCCTATTCTTGGAATTGTCTTCGCATCTTCTGGGTAATCTGCATGTTCGGTAGTGGCAATAATTTGCTCGCCAGCTCCAACATCAAAGAGCATTTCAACAATATGAGGCGCTAACGCTATGATGCGAGGTTTAGATGTGTTGTTATTAGCATTTTGCTCAGCACTTGTAGCTGTTGTTATACAGGCGAGTACAACAAGTAATAAGGTGCGAAATTTCATTGCTATTCCAAATTTAAAAAGTTAGATGTTAAGCCAATCAAATACTATTTAGAGACATTTGACTGACTTTGCTGGTTGGTTATCATGAGAAATTTACCAGTCAATGCCTTTTTGCGCTTTAATGCCGTTATCAAACGCATGCTTTGTTGGTTGTACTTCACTTACAGTGTCAGCTAATTCGATTATGCTTCTATGGCATGCACGGCCAGTAATAATCACATGTTGCATAGCAGGGCGGTTAACAATGGCTTCAATCACTTCATCTAAGTCTAAATATTTGTATGACACCATGTAAGTTAACTCATCAAGTAGTACCACATCGACCGTTTCATCTTTAAGTAAACGTTTTGCTTCTGTCCATACTTTTGTTGCGGCGGCAATATCTTTTGATTTGTCTTGAGTATTCCATGTAAACCCTGTCGCCATGACATGAAATTCAACACCATTTTTTTCAAGTAAGTTACGTTCGCCACACTCCCAGTCACCTTTGATGAATTGTAATGCTGCGGCTTTATAACCATGGCCCACTGCGCGTGTCACCGTTCCAAAACCTGAAGTAGATTTACCTTTACCATTTCCGGTAATTACAATTAATAGGCCTCGATCTTCTTGAGCAGCGTCGATTCGCGCATCTACTTTTTCCTTAATACGTTGCATACGCTCTTGGTGTTTTTGATTTTTGTCTGCTTCTGTTGTCATATTAATTATCCTGATTTGCGAGTGCGATACATGATCGCTAAAAAGAAAATACTACCAATGGCGGAAGTGATAATTCCAATGGGAATTTCAACATTACTTAGTGCACTACGTGCAATAACATCGACCCAAATTAAAAAACAACCACCAACTAATGCTGAACCAATAATAAGCGGCATAGTTGTTACGCCAACGAGTTGCCTAACGATATGTGGGATCATTAATCCAACAAAGCCTATGCCACCACAATAGGCAACAATAGTCGCGGTAACCGCCGCACATAAAGCTAATAATATAAGTCTTAATTTATCAACATTTACTCCTAAACTTGCAGCGCTTTCATCGCCTAGCAAAAGTGCATCAATATGTCGATGTAAGGCAAAAATCGAGATCAAAGTGATTAATACCATGGCGCTGATTAGGTAAAAGTGGAACATTTCAACGCGTGTTAAACTGCCCATTAACCAAAATATAACGCGATTGGTAGCGAAAGGATCACCAAGATAAAGAATGAAATGACTTATAGAGCCCAACATAAATGACACAGCCACGCCCGTTAATAATAAATGGTTCATATTACGTAATAACGTGGCAATGCCAAAGACGATAATGACCGAGAATAGTGCTCCTAAAAATGCAGCAAGCGGTAATGCTAACATTTGCTCATCAGTAAGTACTAAGGTTGCAATGGTTGCACCAAGCCCCGCACCAGAAATAATACCGAATAGGTAAGGGTCAGCAAGAGGATTTCGAGTCACATTTTGCAAAATAGCGCCAGCACATGCTAGACCCATTCCTGCGACTAAACCGACAAGTACTCGAGGAATACGAATTTGCCAAATAACCATGTCGTGCATTGGTGTAGAACATTCACTTATTACACATCGAGCAATATCTAAGCTTGTTATTTGTGCGGGACCAAAGGTCATTGCTGTGATTATTGAAAATAATGTTAATGCCAATAAGCAAGTGAATACCCAAGCACTTTTACCTTTTATTAAGTAGAAAAGCTTCATTGCTGAACCTCTGTTGATTCATCTACATCAGTTTTTGGGTAAAAGTGAACTCTAGCAAAGGTGTTTGAATTGGTAGGTTGCTCGCTGCTAGTACGGGTTAGTTGATCAACATTATCGCGATAGCAAGGTAAGCCAAATACTTCAGAGAGTGTTTCGGGGTTTAATGCTTTATCAACATTTTTATCGCTAACGAGCTTACCTTTATTCAGTAACAGTAAACGAGTGCAATACTGTGCTGCAAGGTTAAGATCGTGAATGGTCATAATTACAGTAATATTAAGCGCTTTGACCAGTTGTAATATCTGGTGCTGATAAAAGATATCTAAATGATTTGTTGGTTCGTCTAAGACTAATATTTTTGCTTTTTGCACTAAGGCTTTAGCAATGAGTACCCGTTGTTGTTCACCACCTGAAAGGGTATTAAAAAATTTATTTTGGCTGACTGATAAACCTACTTTTTCTAACGCGAGCATGATTTCTTTTTTATCAAGATCTGTGTCACTCGCAAATAATGACTTGTAAGGTAATAAGCCCATACGGACTACATCGTAAACTTTAAGCTCAAATATTGGTGGCGATTTTTGTACAACTAAAGCAAAAGTTTGTGCAAGTTCATGGGGCTTGTAGTGACGTATGTTTTTATTCTTTAATTTTATTGTGCCTTGCCAGTTTTTCGTTTGATTAAGTAAACACTTAAGTAAAGAGGTTTTGCCAGCACCGTTTGGGCCAATAATGCCAATAACATCTCCTTGACCAAGGGTAAATGAAATATCATTTAAAATAGTTTGTTTTTCAACCGACCAAGACACTGATGCCAGTGTTAATAACTGTGTCATAACAATTAACTTAGTGTTTAAAGAACTGCCATGCGGCAATACTTAATTGGTGATAGCAATAAAAAGTGTCGGTAGTTTGGTTCATTTTGTGCAGCATTACCTTTTTCAAACGGTTAATTTGAATGTACTAATTGTAATAATCACATTGTGCAGAAAGGGCAAGTACAAGCACCACATAAGCTTTTGTGGATAAGTAACTTTCGTGTATTCCCGCACGGCGTTAAACTATTAGGTTATTTGATAATAATGATACTAGGTGTCCTGACTTATAACTTTTAGAAGTTATCTACAGTTGCGGGTACAGTCACGGACTTTAACCGTGTTCCCTATTAATTAACCTAACAACAAAATGATTGCTAATCTTGCTAAGTTAAATATATCAATCTAGTGCTGATTTTACGGTTAACAGTGGCGCTTTACAATGAAAACTCTTGGCTAAGGCAGTTTAAAGACAAATTACACTAAATAAAAAAAGGAGCCGAAGCTCCTTTTATTTTTCATGGTTTGAAATAGTTATTATTAGGAATAGCTATTATCTTTGCTACCAAATTTTTACACGTTTTTCCGGTGCAATGTACATGGCGTCACCTTCTTTTACGTCAAATGCTTCGTAGAATTCAGGCATATTTGATAACGAACCTAAAGCACGAAACTCACCTGGTGAATGCGGGTCAGTTGCTACGCGGTTACGTAATGATTTTTCAACCATTTTTACGCGCCACACTTGTGCATAACCCATAAAGAAACGTTGGTCGCCAGTTAAGCCATCAATAACTTCTGCTTCTTTACCATTTAATGATGCTTTGTAAGCCTTATAAGCAATAGTAACACCTGATAAATCGCCGATGTTTTCACCTAAAGTTAATTTACCATTAACGTGTAGATCATCAAATACAGCATAGTTATCATATTGTGCAACTAAGTCATCAGTACGAACTTTAAACGCTGCTAAATCTTGCTCTGTCCACCAGTTACGTAAGTTTCCGTCACCATCGTATTTACTACCTTGGTCGTCGAAACCGTGGCCCATTTCATGACCAATAACGGCGCCAATACCACCGTAGTTAACGGCGTCGTCTGCATTTAAGTTAAAAAATGGTGGTTGTAAAATAGCGGCAGGGAATACAATCTCATTTTTAGTTGGGTTGTAGTAAGCGTTAACCGTTTGTGGTGTCATGCCCCATTCTTGACGATCAATCGGGCCGCCAAGTTTATCAACTTGTTTTTGATGTGAAACCATACCAGATCGCATTTTATTGCCGACTAAGTCGTCACCTTTGATCACGAGCTTAGAGTAGTCTTCCCATTTGTTCGGGTAGCCAATTTTAGGGTCGAAGCTAGCTAATTTTACATGTGCAGCCTTTTTCGTTGCATCAGACATCCATTCTAATTCGTCAATACTTGCGCCGTATGCACCGCGTAAGTTCTCAACAAGTTGGGTCATGCGTGTTTTTGCTTCAGGCTTAAAGTGACGGCCAACGTATACTTTACCAATAACCTCGCCTAAATTACTGTTTACAACAGAAACACCACGTTTCCACATTGGACGTTGCTCTTTACGACCACTTAATTGTTTTGAGTAAAAATCAAAATTTTCATCATCTAATGCGGTAGTTAATGAACTTGCAAAGTTACTAAGCGTGTGGAACGTTAAGTATGTTTTCCAGTCATCTAAAGAGGTGTCTGCAAACGTTTCACCAAAACCTTTTACGAATGAAGGTTGGTTGATAATTAGATCTTTCTGTGCACCTGCGCCTTGTGCTTCAAGATAAGCAGTCCAGTTGAAGGCGTCAGTTACAGTGTTTAAATCGCTAACGTTAAATTTGTTATAACGTTTTGTACTGTCACGTGATTCAACTTTAGTCCAATGGAAACCAGCTAGCTTTGTTTCAAGCGCCATAATTTTTTGTGCAGCGGCTTTACCATCTTTAAGACCAGCTAAATTGAACATGTTTTCAATATGAGCAACATAACCATCACGTAAGGCTACGAAGCGATCAGCTTCATTAAAGTAGTAATCACGATCAGGTAAGCCTAAACCACTTTGCCAAACATGCGTGGCGTAACGAGTAGAGTCTTTTGCATCTACGCTGATATAGAACGCTAGTGGGCTACCAACACCAATTTTTTGGTTAGCACCAAAAAATGTTGCTAATTCATTTTTATCTTTCAAGCCATTAATGTCATCAAGAATAGCTTGAACAGGAGCAATACCAGCAGCGTCACGCGCTTCTGTGTTCATGTACGAGCGGAATAAGTCAGCTACCTTTTGCTCGTCACTACCCATTTTTAAGTTTTCAGTAGCTGCTAGCTCTTCAATAATAGCTTTTACGTTGTCGTCTGCTTCATCACGTAAGTCGTAAAATGAGCCAATCGACGTTTTATCACCAGGGATTTCGTTTGAATTTAACCAAGCACCGTTAACATAACGGTAAAAGTTATCTTGTGGGCGAACTGATAAGTCCATGTTTGCTTTATCAATTCCAGAAGCTAAAGCTGTTTTTTGCATCACTGGCGCTTCAGTTACTGCTGTTGTGCTAGTGTCGTTATTACAGCCAGCGATAAACAGTAAAGATGTGCATACTGCACTTGTTATTATAGTTTTCATTTTATACTCGCAATTTAGTCATTTTATAGTTCTACGCCTTGATATTAATGATTCTCCGCTTTATTTACTAGTGAAATGAAACCTTTGTTTACATAATCTTAAGTTAGTCGCGTATTTTATAATTTACAGCCAAATAGCAAACGTGCTGATTATTGATTAATTCATTGTTAATTAAGAGTTTTATGTAAGTCGTTAGATGGTGCTGTTTTAAAAGCTTTAAATAGGGTACAGCTCTACAGTTCTTGTTGTTTAAAGCTTTTATTGTAAATTTTAACTATTTGATGGCTGTTTTTCGTTAAATGATGAAAAGTTAATGCTCAAGTCGGTAATATTTTTCTAAGCTGTGGTATGCTCATTGGTAAATTAATGTTGGCTTTTGGCCACTTAAAATGAAGAAAGGATTAATGTTTCAACCTGTTAGTGTTTTTATTGGCTTAAGATATAGTCGTAGCAATCATGGTAAGGGATTTGTCTCCTTTATTACTTTTTTTTCTATCATAGGTATTGTACTTGGTGTTGCCTCGTTAATAACGGTTGTGTCAGTCATGGATGGCTTAGAGCAAGAGCAAAAAAGACGTGTATTAGGTTTAGTTCCGCATGTTCTAATGTCTGAACAAAGTGGCCATTTAGATAACTGGCAGGCGCTACAAGCGAATATCAGTGAAATACCTGAGGTGAAATTTGTTACGCCTTATCAAGAAAGTGAAGCGTTGATTCAATCGAAGTCAGCGTTGCAAGGTGTTTTAGTACACGGCATTATGCCTGAATTTGAACAGCATAATATTATTCAAAGTGCCATGGAATATGGTCGTCTTAATTCGTTGTCAGATAAGCCCTTTGGTATTGTATTAGGGCAAGCATTAGCACGAAAGCTTAGTGTGAGCCTTGGAGACTCGGTTCGCTTAACGCTACCTAACAAAACATTATTCACGCCGATGGGGCGTGTGCCGGTTCATCGAACTTTTACCGTTGTTGGCCTTTTTAATGTGGGTTCTCAAGTTGATGAATCAATGGTGTATATCCATATAAAAGATGGCGCTAAATTGCATCGAAAAAAAGGTGATGGCGTTAATCAGCTTAGGTTATATTTACATGACGCTTTTAATGCTCCAAGTGTTATTGAAAACCTAAGCCTAGAGTACGACAGTTATAATTATGTTAGCTGGCAGGAAAGCCAAGGGGCTTTGTTTGCCGCTGTTAGTATGGAAAAAAACATGATGTGGCTAATGCTAAGCTTAATTGTGGCGGTGGCGGCATTTAATATTGTTTCAGCTTTGGTTATGGTAGTTATTGATAAACAAGGTGAAATTAGTATTTTGCAAACCTTAGGGCTTGACCGATTAGGTATTGTGAAAATATTTATGACTCAGGGCTTAACCAATGGAATATGGGGTGTCGTATTAGGGATTACACTTGGGGTTTTGTTAACTCTTAATTTAAACACTTTATTTAATGTACTCGGCGTTAATTTACTTGGCGGCGGACAAGAGTTGCCAATTGCACTCGACCCAATGAATATTTTTATTATAGTAAGCTCGGCGCTATTAATGAGCTTTGTTGCAACACTTTATCCGGCTTTTCGTGCTGCACAAACCCAACCTGCACAGGTGCTCAGAAATGAATAATAGTTTAGCCAATGTAAGTCAAAAGAATATGGAAAGTACCTTGAAAAAAGATAATGCAACTAACAATGTTCAAACCACTGATGATAAAAGTAAAAACAGCTTAGCACTGGGCTTAGAATGCAAAAACTTAACTAAGTCTTATCAACAAGGCTCAATTGAAACCTCAGTGTTATCTGAGCTTAACTTGGCGGTAAAGGCAGGTGAACTTGTTGCTATTGTTGGTAGCTCTGGCTGTGGTAAAAGTACCTTCTTGCATTTAGCAGGAGCTTTAGATACCCCAAGTGCTGGTGAAGTATTGATTAATGGCGTAAATATTCACCAATTATCAGAGAAAGAACGAGCTAAATTTCGTAATCAACACATAGGTTTTATATATCAATTTCATCATTTAATGATGGAGTTTACTGCAGAAGAAAATGTAGCCATGCCGTTATTAATTCGTGGCGATAAACCTAAGGCAGCGTTATCAGAAGCGAAAGCAATGTTAGCCCAAGTTGGCTTAGGACATAGAGGTCATCATCGACCGTCAGAGTTATCAGGTGGCGAACGTCAGCGTGTTGCTATTGCCAGAGCTTTAGTGACTAAACCTTCACTCATTTTGGCGGATGAACCAACTGGGAATTTAGACTTTGATACTGCTGAACAAATTTATCAGTTATTGCAAGAGCTAAATAGAACAGTAAACACCAGTTTTGTTATTGTTACTCATGATTTAACTTTAGCCGGGAAGATGGATCGACAATTACGTTTAGATCATGGCCATTTAAAATCACTGAAAAGTACATTAGATGTGACATTAGCGCATGGCGAGGAAAGTTAAGTGTTAAAACCGTTAAGTGTATTTATTGGTTTGCGTTATGTGCGTAGCAGGCAAAACCAAGGCTTTTCGTCCTTTATCTCTGCATCTTCTACTATCGGTATTGCAATTGGGGTTATGGTGCTTATTGTTGTACTTTCAGCAATGAACGGCTTTGAAAGGGCGTTAGCTCAACATTTATTGTCTATTGTTCCTCACGGTGAGGTTATTGCTGTGAACGACCCCATTGATAATTGGCAAGAAAATGTTGCTAAAATGCAAAAACATCCCAATATTGATGCTGCTGCGCCATTTATTAAAACCCAAGGAATGATGCAACGTGGTTCAGAGTTAAAAGGAGTCGAAGTTCGTGGCGTCAATGTTCAATTAGAGCAGCAGGTTTCGGCTATTTCTCGTTATATGACGGAAGGGAAGTGGCAAGATTTACAGCAAGAAAATGCCATTGTTGTTGGTGCTGGTATTGCACGTAAGTTATCACTCAAAGTGGGTGATAAAGTACAATTATTATTGCCTCCAATATCTAAAAACAACAATAATAGTGCTAAACAGCAGTTTCCTGTACCGATAAAACAACATGCCAATGTCGTTGGTATTTTTAAATTTGGAGGAACTGTTGATGACACACAGAGTTATATTAACTTAGCGATGGCAGGGCAATTACTTGGCTATCAAGCTGACGAGGTACAAGGGATTCGCCTGGCGGTAAGTGATGTTTTTTCTGCACCACAAATTGTTCGGGATGTCGCTTTTAATTTTGATTTTTATGTTTATATGATTGACTGGACGCGCAGTCATGGCCATTTGTTTAACGATATACAGCTAGTACGTATGGTGATGTTTATTGTTTTGGTGTTAGTGATTGCTGTAGCAAGTTTTAATATTGTTTCTACCTTGATTATGGCGGTTAATGAGAAAAAATCAGATATTGCAATATTAAAAACCATGGGCGCGAAACCTAGCACGATAATGACCAGCTTTATGTTCCAAGGGCTCATGAACGGCATTATTGGTTGTTTTTTAGGTGCTTGTTTAGGAGTTTTAATTTCTTTAAATTTGACCGATATTATTCGTGCTATAGAAAGTGCGCTATCCGTACAGTTTCTTTCTGCAGATGTTTATTTTATCGATTATTTACCTACGGTGCTTCGCCAACAGGACGTTATAAATACCGTTGTTACGGCGTTAATTATGAGCTTAGTGGCAACGATTTACCCAGCATGGCGAGCAACTAAAGTTGAGCCAGCACAGGTGCTTGGACAAGCATAAAAATTAAGTTGCTAGTATCTTAATAAAAAAATCAGACCTAGGTCTGATTTTTTTATTTCTTTTTATTGTTGGGCTCTACTGGCTCGACGCTTTCGCCACTCCCTTGCAACAGAGTAACGCCAAAGACTATTAATGGTAATATAGCCAAGTAAACCGAATATGGCAGCTAAAGCACCACAACCAATCAGAAATGCTGGACCTATGGTTGATACGCTATCGACCACCCATTGCCAACTTGCTTCAAAAGTAAACTCACCCGTGGGTGCGCCAATAATCCAAGTGCCGACTAAATAACAAAAGTAAAAAATTGCCGGCATAGTTAATGGGTTAGTTATCCAAACAAGGGCAATCGATAAAGGTAAATTTGCATGTACTATAATGGCAATGCCTGCAGATAAAACCATTTGGAATGGCACGGGAATAAATGCAAAAAACAAACCTACAGCAAAAGCTTTACTTACTGAGCGACGATTAAGGTGCCATAGGTTCGCGTTATGTAATAGATCACCAAAAATCTGTAAATGTTTATTGGTTTTAATCGTTTGATGATCAGGCATCAGGCGTTTAATTATTTTTTTGGGCATAAATTTATTTAACTTAATTTGGCTAAATGGAAATCGATCACTATGGAATGGTGGCTGCTTACATTTTTTCTTGGCGCTATTTTGTCACTATTCTTACCAATAGTGCCAGAAATTTCTTTACTGTTTTTGATCTTAATTGTTGCTTTCATACTATTTCGATTTCACCAACTTCGCCTATTGGCAGTATTAATTTTCGCTGGCTGCTGGTTATTAATGTCAGCCAGTCATCAACGTAACACGCTGGCCAATAATGGTATTAATTTAGCTGAACAACCTCGAAGTGTTGTCATCGTCAAAGGTACGATAAATAATATTGTTACTCATCAGCAAACGACAAATCGCTTTAATTTTATGGTGAGTCACTGGCAAAATGAAAAGTTAAATACGCCGTTCGTTATTAGATTAAATTGGCAAAAACCGAGTCAGCAACTTTTACAAGGTCAACGGTGGCAGTTGGCGGTCAAATTAAAACCTGCACACGGTTTAGCAAATACAGGAGGCTTTAATTATCAAGTTTGGTTGATGCATAATCACATTGTCGCCACTGGCTATGTTAAGCAAGATACTGCTAAGAGTATTAAGAAAAGTGGCACGCGCAATAATCGTTTACTGTCCAGTAATGTCGCTTGGCGCCAAAAGCTGTATCAAAAATTTACTGAGTCACTTGCTAAAGAGCCTATGCAGGGTGTGCTAATAGCGCTTGGTTTTGGCGAACGTAGTAAGTTAACTGCTGCACAATGGCAGGTATTGTCAACAACTGCAACGGTACATTTAATCGCAATATCAGGTTTACATATCGGTATAGTAGCGTATTTTAGCTTCTTTCTTGCACGCGGATTACTTAGAATACTGCCGTTGCATAAATTATTAACAAGCAGGCAACAAATAAAGCTTATGGCCGCTAACGTTAAGTATTTACCTATAGTACTTAGCTGTGGTATTGCTTGGTATTACGCATATTTAGCCGGTTATTCTATTCCAACATTACGAGCTCTAGTGATGCTATTACTTTTTTGGCTATTAAAGTTATCGGCTATTAATGTCTCATTAATTCGTTGGCTACTTCTAACTATTCTGATCATTTTGCTATTTTGGCCACTAAGTTTACTTAGTGCTAGCTTTTGGTTGTCGGTATCAGCGTTAACCATCATTTTTATTACTTCTTCGCGACTTTTAACAAAAGTAGCCAGTGATAAGGTAAATAAGACTAGCCAAATATCTACCGAAACTAGTGATGCAATATCTACCACTAAGAGAAAACTGGTTGTCTTAGAATTTTTAGCGAATATTAAGCAAAGAGGTTATCTGTGGGTTAAGTCGTTATTGATTGTTCAATTTGCGCTAACTATTGCTATGTTACCTATTGCTGCCTTGCTAAATTATCAACTGCCGCTGTTGGCGTTTTTTGCCAATATAATTGCCGTACCGTTAATGAGCGTAACAACCATTCCTTTGATGCTATTTTCAGTACTTAGTGCGCCGATAAATGACATGTTAAGTCAGCTATTTTTGTATCTAGCTCATTCAAGCATGGAACTTATTTGGCAATGGTTAACGTTTCTTAGCCAATTTACTTGGCCGCAATGGAGTATTTCTTTTGACAGTTTATCCTTACTTTACTTCGTTACCTTTAGCCTTTTCTCGGTTGTATATTTTCGTTTGAATAAGTTTGTTGTCGTAATTATTGTAAGTGCTTCGGCTGTTGTTATTTCATTGACTTTATTTATGCGTCAAAGCGAGGATAGTTGGCAATTATCAGTGCTAGATGTTGGGCATGGTTTAGCTGTTATTATTGAAAAAAATCAACGAGTTTTTCTTTATGATACCGGTGCTAAGTATCCAAGTGGCTTTAATTTGGCACAAGCGGCGATTTTACCTTATTTAAAACATAACGGTTATGATGCTATTGATGGCATCATTATTAGCCACAACGACAATGATCACGCAGGTGGCTTATCGGTATTGCGTCAACATCTTGATATTGCCAAAGTGATCGCCAACGATAATTCCTTAAGTCCTGACCAACATTGTTTGTCTGGAGAAAGTTTTACTTGGCAAGGGTTACGTTTTGAAATGTTATCACCAGTGCAAGTTGTGGGGGATAAGAATGATGACTCTTGTGTTGTTGTTATTTCTGACGGTGTTCATCGAGTGCTATTACCTGGTGATATATCTGCAAAACAAGAGTGGGCACTGGTAAATAAATTAGAAATTAAGGATAAACTTGTTAGTGATGTTTTAATTGCACCACATCACGGCTCAAAATCTTCATCAAGCAATCGCTTTTTAGCTACGGTTGCTCCTAGTTATGCGGTTTTTAGTAGTGGCTATTTAAACCAGTGGCACATGCCATCAGAGGAAATTCGTCAACGTTATCAACAGCAGAATATCAAAACCTTCAATACTGCAGAATTAGGTATGGTGACCTTAGTTTTTGATAAATTAGAGATAAAGCCGTTGACCTTTCGAGGAGATATCAAGCCTTATTGGTTTGTAAATTAACCGCTAAAGATTGATTTTTAATGATTTGACGCCACTATAATTTAGCAATAGCAGTTTATAAGTTGGTTGCAGGGCAAAATAACGCTAAAATACTCCTGCAAATCAAAATTATATCGTTTGGTAACTCATTGAGAGCATAAATGTCGAAAACATCATCATCTACGACAACAGATAAACATAATGGTAAAAATTTCAGACGGCTATTGGCTTATGCAAAAGCTTATAAAGCAGCAGCTATTGTGTCTGTATTGGGCATGCTTGGTTATGCCGCCATTGATAGTTTTGTTTTTTCTCAACTTCAGCCATTAATTGATCACGGTTTAGATGGCCAAGACCCAACATTTATGAAGTGGGCACCTTTTTTCATTGTTGTGATGTTTATTCTACGTGGCATTTGTCATTTTGCAGGTAACTACACTTTAGCGTGGCTAGGGAATAATGTTGTAGCTAATATTCGCCAAGAGTTATTTGAGCATATTATGTCGATGCCAGTGTCGTATCATGACAAAGAGTCTACTGGGAGTTTGATTTCAAAATTAACCTTCGATACTGAACAAGTGCTTAGTGCTGTGTCAAAAGCCTTATTAACCTTAGTACAGCAAGGTGCTTTTGTACTCGGTTTATTAATTGTAATGTTTTATAACAGCTGGCAACTCGCTTCAATATTTTTACTTATTACCCCCGTTATTGCCGGTATTGTGACAGTTGTTTCTCGCCGCTTTCGTACCGTGAGCAAAAATATTCAAGGGGCAATGGGTGAGGTTACGTCTGCTGCAGAGCAAACATTTAATGGCCATAAAGTGGTGTTAACTTTTGATGGTCAGCAACGTGAATTTGAGCGCTTTGCAAAAATAAATCGTCATAATCGTCAGCAAAGAATGAAGATGGTCGCGACCCACGCTGCTAGTGTTCCGATTATCCAAATTATTGCCTCATTTGCTTTAGCATTTGTATTATATGTTGCCAATTTAGACTCAATGCGTGAAGAGATTTCCGCAGGTGTATTTATGACAGTGCTAATGTGTATGGTGACACTGTTAAGACCTTTAAAACTGCTAACAACAGTTAATAGTGAGTTTCAAAAAGGTATGGCAGCAAGTGTGAGTATTTTTGCTGTGCTTGACCAAAAGGTTGAACAAGACACCGGCACTATTGCTTTAGAGCGTGCAACAGGCTCCCTAGCGTTTGAAGAAGTAAATTTCTCTTATAATGAAAGCGACGAAAAACAAGCACTAACAAATTTAAGCTTTTCTGCCAATGTTGGTGAAACGGTTGCCTTAGTCGGGCGCTCTGGCAGCGGGAAGTCGACCGCTAGCGCACTATTATTACGTTTTTATGATACGACTACCGGTAAGGTGATGATCGACGGTGAGAATATTGTAGATTACAAATTAAAAGACCTACGTAAACAATTTGCTTATGTTTCACAACAAGTCGTGCTCTTTAATGATTCAATCGCGAATAATATTGCTTACGGAAAACCTGAAGCTACGCGTGAAGAAATTGAAAGTGCCGCCCGTAAAGCTCATGTTATGGAATTTGTAGAAGGGCTGCCAGATGGCCTTGATACCAATATTGGTGATAATGGCGCGATGCTTTCAGGTGGTCAACGTCAACGTGTGGCTATAGCTCGGGCATTACTTTGCGACGCTCCATTTTTGATCTTAGATGAAGCAACGAGTGCATTAGATACTGAGTCAGAACGCCATATTCAAGATGCGTTAAGTGTTTTACAGAAAAATAGAACCTGTATTGTTATTGCACATAGATTATCGACTATAGAAAATGCTGATAAAATAATTGTTATGGAACAAGGTCAAATTAAAGAACAGGGCGATCACCCTACGTTATTAGCACAAGATGGTGCATATGCTCAATTACATAAATTTCAGTTTGGTGCATAGTGTGATAATTATATTCGCTATATCTGTGGCCAATTTATGATGCCTATGCGGTATGAACTATGCGTTTAATTGAAAAAGTTTGGTTTCATAAACATGCTGCTAAGTGGCTACTAGTTCCTTTGTTACTGCCATTGACTTTGATTTTTGCTGTTATAACGGCATTTCGGCGTTTGGCTTTTAAAATTGGTTTGCTAAAGTCAATTAAAGTGTCGGTGCCTGTTGTGGTTGTTGGTAACATTGGTATTGGCGGCAATGGTAAAACCCCCGTCGCTTTATATTTGGTTGAGAAATTAAAGCAGCAAGGGCTAAAAGTGGGGGTAGTGAGTCGTGGTTATGGATCAAAAGCACCTTATTATCCATATCAAATAAGTACTGAAAGTAGTGCTGAACAAGCAGGTGATGAACCGTTATTGCTATTCCAACGCACAGGCGTCCCTGTTGTTATTGGTGCCGATCGCATTAAAGGTTGTGAGTTATTAATAGCACAAGGTTGTGGGATTATTATTGCTGATGACGGCCTACAGCACTATCGTCTAGCACGAGATTTTGAGCTTGTTGTTGTTGATGGTAAGCGTGGTTTTGGTAATGGTCTTTTGCTTCCTGCCGGGCCGTTACGTGAAACTAAGCAGCGAATGTTACAAGCCAATTGCATTATCGTTAATGGTAAAACAAATTCACCAATAGATTTTGATTCGTTAACAATGCCTATTGTTAACATGCAATTATCGGCAACACATGTAGTTAACATTAAAAGTGGCGAGCGTATTACGTTATCATCTTTTATCAATGAAGAACTACGAGCTGATAAACGTGTAAATGCGCTTGCGGGTATTGGTGACCCATCGCGATTTTTTAGCACTTTAGAGCAATTGGGATTAACGTTAGCGCAAAGTCAGGGTTTTATTGATCATCAAGCATTCTCAGCTTCAGATTTACAGCAATTTGGTGATGATATACCGTTATTGATGACAGAAAAAGATGCGGTAAAATGTGCAAATTTTGCTGGCAGCCACTGTTGGTATTTACCTGTTGACGCTGATTTCAGCAATAATGAGCAAAGTACATCAATAAATAATGTGGTTAATGACATTATTACTTTAACTCGAAGTAGTCGCGCTTGAATAGAAGTATGAAAACAGTGAAGAAAATTGACGCTTAATGAAAGTAACATTGAGCAAGTAATAGAAAATTAAGAGAGATAATTATGGCGTTTGATACGAAATTGATGGAAATTCTTGCCTGCCCGGTATGTAAAGGAAAGCTTGAGCACAATAAAGAGCAACAAGAGTTGATCTGCAGATTTGACCGCTTAGCTTTTGCTATCGACAAAGATATTCCTGTATTGTTGGAGAGCGAAGCTCGCCGTATTACAGATAATGATGCTTAGTTAATTCAGCAAATAAAACTTAATGAGGTTTTTATGTCATTTGTGGTAGTAATTCCTGCAAGATTTGAATCTTCACGATTACCAGGAAAGGTACTGGCCGATATAGCCGGCAAACCTATGATCCAGTGGGTTGTTGAAAAAGCGAAAGCCAGTGGCGCAGAACAAGTTATTGTTGCAACTGACAACGATGAAGTTGCACGAGTAGTAAAAAGCTTTGGTGGGGAAGTATGTAAAACTCGCGCCGATCACCAATCAGGTACTGAGCGTTTAGCGGAGGTGATGGAAACGTATCAGTTTTCTGATCAACAAGTTATTGTAAATGTTCAAGGTGATGAACCCTTTATTCCAGTTGAAAATATAGCACAAGTTGCCGAGAATCTATCGAGCCAAAATCAGGCACGTATGGCAACACTGGCAATGACCATTGACGATGTTAACGAAGCATTAAACCCTAACGCAGTTAAAGTGTTATGTGACAAAAATGGTTATGCGCTGTACTTTAGTAGAGCTACAATTCCATATGATCGTGAGCGCTTTTTAAATAATGATAATATTACCGATATTGGTGATTTCTATTTACGTCATATTGGCATTTATGCCTACCGTGCTGGTTTTATTAAAGATTACGTGCAATGGCCGGCGAGTCAATTAGAACAAATAGAGTCATTAGAGCAATTACGAGTGCTATGGCAGGGTGAGAAAATACATGTTGCAGTAGCGAATACTCGTTTAGCTGTTGAGGGGGTTGATACCCCAGAAGATTTAGCGAAAGCCCGAACATACGCAGAATCTTTATAACAAGGCTAGTTTTTTACCAATATAATTTGAAAAATAAAAAGAGGCGAAAGCCTCTTTTTTTGTACTTATCACTTTTAAGCAGACCAAATTTTTAGCTTAGTTACTCGAACTCATATCACTTATTTCGGCGTTATCTATCAAAGTAAAAAAATCTTGTTGCTCGCTCAATTTCAATTCTATGGTCATAAATAAGCGCTGCGCTTTTTGCTCTGGACTTAAATTCTCGTTACGTTCTAATTTTGCAGCAACGGACAAGCCAAATGTATTTTTTTCAGATAGCGTTAGCTGTTGCTGTAATGCTATAAAGTCTGCAATGGCTTTATCTGAGAGTTTTAACAGATAAGTTTGGCTAGCAGGCGTTGATGAAAAAAAGCTAATTTTTGCTGGTGTTTGGCTTAAACTCATTTGCTTTAATGGAAATTCAAGGGCGAGATCTCCATTGTTGCTTTTAATTGTTACGCCTAGTTTAGTGTTAACTAAATCAATATTAAGAAAGCTATTTACCGTTAGTTTTGCTCTAATTTGTTTTGGCTTTAGCTTGAGTAACTCTTGTTCATCATAACTTGAAAACTTCAGTAGTGTTGTTAACGGAATACTGGAACAAGCACTGATAACAAAGCAAAGTATTACAGCGAATGAGGGTTTGAATGTGGCAAACATTGATGGTCCGTAATTGATGTTAAGTTCATGCAGTTGTTATGTATTTTTAATTTTTCTAACTAGCTTAGCAAGTGCAGAGTTAAATGCAATGTGTCAACCTTAGCTTTAATAGCTTGAAAGTAAAAAGCCGTATTAAAAAATACGGCTTTTTTTGTTTTTATTAATGTTGTTTTTTTAAAGAGCTTGTTTGGCTGAAACAGGGTTCGCGTACATCGTTAATAACCAGTGCTTTTGTTCGGCGGTTAAGTTTTCCATGCGTTGGTTTAATTGTTCAAGAACTGAGCTATCCGCTTGTTCTCTGTTTAACGTTGCATGGGCAACTAAATTGCTATCGTAAAGTTTATAGTTACTGATTATTTCTTTGTCTATTTCCGCAGCAATTGCTTTACTGTCGGCAAAGTCGCCTTTAATTGCTTGGCAAAATTCAATATGTACCCGACCTTTTTGACCAACTAAGCCTTGGGTGATACTTTTTAAATCTTCGCCTTCTTGTTTAACATAATTACCTGTTGCTTCTTTTTCTGCCAATTCGATGGCTTTGTCGTTATCACAAGGGTCAAACTCGTAAGAAATTGAAACCGGTACAATGTTTAATTGTTCTAAATATTCTGCAATGGGGGTTTGTTTATCTTTATTAAGCAGTAACATAGAAATTAAAGCTGCATTGGTTTTATCAATACCGTCTTTTGCCCGGCCCTCGCGTTGTGCAATCCAAATATTTTGCTGGCGGTTGGCAACAGTGTCATGAATATAAGCAGATAATTGTTTTGAAGCTTTTAACATGGCGCGTTTATTTTCTTCATTACGCTTAACGATAAAGCTTTTGTTAATACGCATTAAATCAGCAACCCAAGGTTGATGTAATAAATTATCACCTACGGCGGCCTCAACGGTACTAATGCCGTTTTTGTATAACGCTAAGTTAACTAGAGCTACATCTAAAACAATATCTCTGTGGTTACTAATAAAGAGTGCCGGCTTTGAGGTATCAATATTCTCAATGCCGCTAAAGCTAAAACCGTCAGTACTTTTTTTAATTAAGTGATGAAGGTATTTGGCCACTTCGATTTGAATTTGTTCAATGTTATGAAACTTTTGCGCACGAAACTTTAAAGACCATTTTACAATCGAGCAAGCAAGGCTTGGCGCGAATTGATATAACTTTGCTAGCTTTAAGCTGGCGATAGATGCCTGTAAGTCTTTTTCATTAATTAATTTTTCGATTACTGCCGCTACCTCATCATCTCGATAAGGTCGTATATCATCAAACATTCAGGAATCTCTTTAACTGGTAAAAATTAAGTGTAAATATACCTGCGATTATAACCGAATCATTTTCAAAAATGCTCGTATTGTTTTGAGCTTTTAAGAAAATTAATTGTAAATTTTATTTTTCAAAATAGCGTGTCAGGAATCTTGAATGCGTTTACGACCGTAAATGAACAGATAAATGATTTTAGAAGTACAGCGATTAAATTAAGATTACTTAGTGATAATGACGCCTCAGTAGCTCTTTTAACTCGGCTAGGTTTTAGCTTTAATAAAAACATAAGCTTAGAGGAAAGTGAACAGAATATTATATTATTTGATAGGTTTAATTTGTCATATGAACAAATTTTATGACATTTAAAAAGTTTGCTTCAATTCATATAAATAACAATTAAATTGAAAAATTAACCTGTTTAACTTGCGTTTTTAAGGTTTAGACCCAAGTATTGATAGAGAGTTACCAATAAAAAGGAATATCTATGAAAATAAATCTTTCAGGTCACCATGTCGATATCACCGATTCAATCAAAGAACATATCAATGAAAAGTTTTCTAAAATAGCGACACACTTTCCAACATTAATTTCTTTAGATGTTATTTTATCGCACGAGCATAGTAAGCATAATGTCGAGTTACGTACTACCTATGAAGGTGGCCGAATTTCAGCGTCAGCGAACGATGCTGTAATGTACCCAGCAATTGCTGCAGCTGCAAAAAAACTAGATGCAGCATTAAAGCATAGAAAAGGTTTATTAAAAGCGAATTTACATAGCAAGCCGGCAACAACCGCGCCGGAAATTGCTCATGAACGTGTTCAAGAAATGAACTTAAATTAAGCAATTATATTCTATGAAAAGGAGGCAAGTGCCTCCTTTTTTATTGCCTGTTATCTTAAAAGCTAATGATTGGTTTATAATGGTTCAGTTATCAATAAGTAAATACAACGCCGCAATACATTATGTTAGAGATTTCAAATAACCTCACCCTAGCTGAATGGGAAATTGAATTAAATGCTATTAGGTCTCAGGGGAATGGAGGACAGCGAGTAAATAAGGTTGCGACGGCAATTCATTTACGCTTTGATATTAAACGTTCGTCATTACCTACTGTTTATAAAGAGAGATTATTGCGTTTGCAAGATAGCCGCATAACTGCAGACGGTGTTGTTATCATTAAAGCGCAATCTTTTCGCACCCAAGACCAAAATAAAGATGATGCACTGAAAAGACTAAAAGAACTTATTTTAGCCGCAATGGTTGTGCAAAAAGCTCGCCGCGCAACTAAACCAACACGTAATTCACAAAAACGCCGAGTTGATAATAAAAAGAGAAAAGGGCAAACCAAGTCGTTACGTTCAAAGGTTAATTTATAATCGTCTAACTCTAATGGTGCATTCATCTGTTAATGAATCGTTTAATTAAAACTGCTTGCTATGAAACTACATTTTATGTAGTTTGCTACTGATTTTGTAGTAAGGTGTGATTAGTTAATTTCACTATCACTAAGTGGAAGCTTGGTTTTAATTCAGAACTCAGTAGAGAGGAAGGTATGGTATTACCTATTCCGGGAAACCCCGTTAGAGGCTCCAAAACAGGAAAGCCAATTATGGCTGCGCTTGATTTACTTGGGCGAACATGGGCACTAGGCATTGTCTGGCAGTTACGCCAAGGGCCATTGAGCTTTAGCGAATTACAACAGCATTGCGAGAATATTTCGCCAACGCTATTAACGAATCGTTTGAAAGAATTACAACAAACCCATTTACTGGAAAAACACTTGCAAGGTTATCAATTAACGCCTATTGGTTTGCAGCTATTTGAGGTTATTGCTCCATTGGGACAGTGGGCTAAACAGTGGCAGCTCACATTTGAACTATCGCTAGATAAGTAAGGGAAGCTCTATGAATTCTGAGTTAACGTTTTGTAATATGCCGCTTGATCGAGCAAGTCACCTAAGAAAAAATCAACAATGGCTGAGCGATAAAATATCGGCAGATAGTAGTTGTTTTTATTTCTTTTATCAAAATAAACTTCTCTACCTAGATAAGAGCTTATTTTCTTTTAGTAAAGCGCAATATCAAGGTGAAGCTGAACTGTTGTCATTGATAGAGAGAGCCGAATTTAATTTAATTTTCTTGGGTTTAGAGCAAGATAAAGGGCATTTTGTTTATGATTTGTCGGCTCTTAATGATGATGAGATTAATCGCTGGTTAGCAAAACTTTTCCATTGCTTATGCTGTAATGATGCTAAGTTTATTGATTTTAGACATTCAATTTCAATGTTGAGTCAGGAACAGGCGGCGATACTTGGCTATGCAAAAGCGCTTATTCATTGGCAGCAAAGTGCGGTGTTTTGCGGTACTTGTGGTACAGAAACACAGTCGTTAGATGGTGGTCATAGACGACAATGTTTAAATTCTGAATGCCAAGTTGAACAATTTCCTCGTACCGATCCTGCGGTCATAATGCTTGTTGAGTATCAACCTAAACACGGACCCGCACTTTGCTTACTTGCTGAACACCACAGAATATCAGGTCAAGTTTACTCAACATTGGCTGGCTTTGTAGACCCAGGAGAGTCATTAGTAGAGGCTGTGCACAGAGAAGTACTAGAAGAAGTTGGCATTGAAACTAAGCAAATAACACACTTTGGCTCGCAACCTTGGCCATTTCCAAATTCATTAATGCTTGGCTTTTTTGCTCAAGCTACCGACATGGAAATTACTTTAGAAGAAGAGGAATTACGCAGCGCTGCTTGGTTTACGGCTGAACAATTGCAAAACTTTGGTGAGTGGGGAGATGAAACTGATGGGAAAAAATTACCAAGGAAAGAGTCTATTTCAAGGCGTTTAATTGACACTTGGTGCGCAAAGCAGCTTGGTTAGCGAGGATGCAACCACAGAAAAGAGTAAAACTTAACCTTAGCTTTATGTACTGTAAAAATATTAATAATTTACAGGCCCCGTAAACATTTACTACCAAGTTAAATAGCTTTGGTTTAGCTGTGGCTGCTAGAAACATGATCTTGATCAGCTGTTGATATGCCTATTCTTAGTAAAGTCGCCATTCTTTGAAAATATGTAGTTAAGGACGATTGGTGTCAATTTCATACGAAATGAATTTAGGTAAGGCGTACAGTGAAAGTTTACCTAGCTTAGGTGAGGTTATAACTGATATAATTCAGTTGTTTGGCGCCGAGCGTATATATGGTATTGGTGGTGATTTTTCTGCTAATTTAATTGCAGCTATAGCACCTAAAGTACCTATTTGCCCTTCAAGCAACGAAATGCATGCTGGGTTTTCTGCCTGTGCCAAAGCAGAAGTTGATGGTATAGGTTTCTGTTTGTCTACCTATATGGTTGGCAGCTTACCTTGTACGTCAGCGGCAGCACTGGCTGTAACAGAAGGTTTGCCGGTGGTTTTTATTTCAGGGGCGCCAGCTGAAGCTGAAGTTGATAAATTGGCTATTCATCATACTTTGCACCCGAATACGGCTTGGAAAACGGAATACGATAATGCGTTAAATGCTTTTGCCGCGTTGGGTGTTAAAGTTGAGCGTCTTCAAGGGCAAAGAGCACTAGGTCACCCTAATGTTGCAGGTGAGCGTTTTTATCAGCTCGTTGCTCATGCATATAAAAAAAAACAGCCGGTATTTATCGAGATACCTCGCGATCAAGTATTTCAAAAAACGCAACCTATTCAATTGCCTAAAACTATTGGTGAAATATGTGGCTGTGAACATGTGTTATCTGGCGCAGATTTAGTCGTTGATGCGATCATTGACAAGCTAGTAACCGCATCGCAACCATTACTGTATTTAGGTGATAAGTTAAAACACAATAAAACCTTACAGCGGCTGATAATTGAATTTGCCAATAAATTTAATATTCCATACGCAACAAGCTGGTTTGCTAAGGGGATTTTTGATGAATTTGATCCGCTGTGTTTAGGTGCTTACAACGGTGTTTTCACGCAAACCACAGGCCGTGATTACATCGAAAATCAGGTCGATTATGTTATAGATGTTGCCAGTAGTATTTTACCGCAAGACTGCAATATTGCTTTTGCCACAGATACTCATAAAATTGAAACCTTTAAAAATAAAACCGTACTTAAAGGCAGTAACTTATTAGAGCAAGATTTGGTCGAGATATTTCAGCTACTGTTATTGCGTCATAACAAGGTTTTTGATTTTACAGCGCCAACTGAATTGACTAAAGAACTTGATGAACAACAGAAAGTTGATTTTAATAACTTGGCACAAACCTTAAATCAAGTTCAACGCGACGTAACTACAAGTTTGGTTTATTTGCCCGAAGTCGGTAATTCATATTTTACCAGTTACAGTTTAAAGGTTAAGAAACCGTCAACTGGCAGAGGCTGGCTGACTAACCCTTGGTATGGCGCCATGGGAACGGCGTTACCTTATGCTCGCGTTGTTGCTCAGCGTATTCAAGATAATAATAAAGATGAAAGGGCGGTTGTGATCATAGGTGATGGAGGTTTTCATTTTCAACTAAATGAACTAATTCACTTCTTAAAGGACAATACCGATGTCACGATTGTTTATATGCGCAATAATATTTTCCACCTTGGTAAAAGCGGCGATAATGAAATTTATCACTGTAATGATGAGCGTTTCAATGTTCACCAAGTGATTCAAGGCTATCAAGGTTATGCAGTAACCATAGATACCGTAAGTGAATTTACAGAGTGCTTTAAAGCAAGTTTGAATCGCTCGGGTATTACTTTGATTGAAGTATTGGCACAGCCAACGGAAGAAAAGCAATGTCATGAAATACGTTTGCTTAACTTATACATTAAAGCAAAAAATGGGCACCAAGAGGCGATAAAGCAGTGGCAAAGCTTAACTCGTTAACGATAGCTAGATTGATAAGTATGAAAAAGCCCAATTAAATTGGGCTTTTTACCGCCATTTATTGGCATTAGATTGCTTTTAAAAAGCGTTCGCTACGTGGCAATAAATATTGCTCATAATCAAGTGAAAATGCCACCTTATTAGAACGTCCTATAACCTCTTCTCTTGGCATTAAACCGATAGCGCGTGAGTCAGCACTATTATCTCGATTGTCACCCATCATTAAATAAAATCCTTCTGGAACGGTGAATTCCTTAAAGCTGGTCATTGCAGAATAGTTATGTTGACCTACCGGAATTCTAGTGCGAATTAAGCGGCTTTCACCTGCTACGCTTTCTTCTGTTAGCACGAAGTCTTTTTCGCGCGCCATAACTTTATAGCTTGCGTGTTGCTGATTAATGACTAATTGGTTTTTATTCATTGAAATCACATCACCAGGGACGCCAATAACTCTTTTCACTAGTCGTTTATTTGCGGCAGCAGACTCGAAAATAACAATGTCATGACGAATAGGGTCGGCAAATTTAACTATTGTTTGTTGGCTGAAAGGAACCTTTAAGTCGTAGGCCATTTTATTGATAAAAATTCGATCGCCTTCAACAATCGTTGGCTTCATCGAGCCTGTAGGTACATCATTCCAATCGGCTACGGCACTGCGAAACACTAGCATTAAACTGATAAATATCAGTAGTGATTTATTTTCTTTGAAAAAGTTAGCAAGTGTATTTCTCATTATTCTCCCTTATAAATACTTTAATAAAATAACGACTTAGCTTTGGACTAAGACGTTATTTTATAGTTCCGTTATTAACAGGAAAGTTAAAGAAGATAGTTGTAAATATTTATGTCGTCTTTTCGTAATAAACGACCGCATTATTCGTACAAGGTTCTATTTATCGCTATAGCCCCACGGCGGCGCAGGTGGGGTGATTGCTTTTGTTAGATCAAAATCAACTCTAAACTCTCTGCCTTGGCGAATTAAGCGATAACTAAATTTTTCTGGATAAATGAACATTTGCCAGGTATTTCCTACCGACTGTGGGATACCTGTTTTGACAAACAATTGCTTAGAATACTCATCGGCTGGAAATGATTGTACTTGCGCCCAACCTGCGTCGTTAGTGTGACCACCATACATAGTTGTTTCGTCATGGCTACCATCTTCATGGCGGTGATCGTGTTTTAACGACAACCCAGAGCCTGTTTTAGTTATTATCCAAGTTCTCGAAGCATCATCACCAACGTGAAATGGAATTTCTAATTGGCTATTACTGCATTTTCTTATGTGCATTATCAATGCTTTATTATTAAAGCCATCACTTTTGGCGTTGTCGACAGTTACTTTCCCTTGGAAAGCTTTGCCGCAATGTATACTAATGTTGGCAAAAAAGTCGTCATGGCTGGCAATTGACACTAGTGGCGCATCACTTGCGAGGGTTGTCGCTGAAAAACAGCATAGTAGTGTGGCAAAAATCTTTTTATTTATTTTTGTTTTAATTATCATATTAACAACCTGTTATTACGGTAGGTATTTGAAAGTTAAGCATGATGCTAGCAGAAATATAACAATAATACTGTTCGGTTTTTACTTTAAAGGGCTGCACTTTTAATTGTTGTTAATAATTTTCTTGTAGTCTCATTGAATGCAGCGCAAAATTGCGCCGAAATATTTTTTGAAGTGCTGAGCGTAGCTATAAATGAAAAACGAACATGTTGTTATTGGTTTAACTGACCCTAAAAGTCCATCAAATGTTGGCGCAGTTATGCGGGCTGCTGGTTGTTATCAAGCGAATGAAGTACGTTATACCGGTGTACGATATGCACGTGCGGCAAAGTTTCATACTGATACTAAAGATGCGTCGAGTAAAATACCATTAACTGGCGTTGAGTCGTTAGTTGCAAGCGTGACTTCGGAACAAAAAATCGTCTGTGTCGATTTAGTTGAAGGCGCTATTGCTTTACCTGATTTTCAACACCCAGATAATGCCCTTTATATTTTTGGCCCAGAAGACGGTACCATTGCTCAGGAGGTAATTGATAAAGCTGATGCTGTAGTTTACGTACCAACCGTTGGTTGCATGAATTTAGCTGCCAGTGTTAACGTGTTACTTTATGATCGCTTAGCTAAATCATCGGAACTTGAGAAGGGAGATGACTTAATCAAATCAAGCCGCGACACCAACAATAAAGTGAAAGTTAAAGCTCGTGATTAGGTACTGCTATTGTTAGCTATTTGTTGACTAGCTAGACAGGTTCTAAGGGCATTTAATAAGAATTTCACCGACAAAAAATTATTTCTCAGTAGAATAGCCACTTTTATGCGAAACGGCTTGACTCTTGGCGGAAAATCGATAGAATCCAATTCAGCTAGAAAGTAAGACCTATATTTATGTACAAAGTTTCGAAGTTATATCAGTAGCTCGTCCTGTTTAATAAGTAATAGCAACACTTCCTGGAAAACCGCCTTATTTAAGGCATCAATTACGAATAAATAGGATAATACAAATGTCTAATACAACTACTGGTACAGTAAAATGGTTCAACGAGTCTAAAGGTTTCGGTTTCATCGAGCAAGAATCTGGTCCAGACGTTTTCGCACATTTCTCTGCAATCTCTGGCGACGGTTTCAAAACTCTTGCTGAAGGTCAAAAAGTACAGTTCACTGTAACTCAAGGTCAAAAAGGTCCTCAAGCTGAGAACATCGTAGCACTTTAATTAATAACCTTAGCTGGTTGAACTGGCTAGATTATTAAATAGTGTTTAAAGAGGGGAGACGTTAGTCTGCCCTTTTTTTATGCCAAAAATTTCTTTATGTCTGTCATATCTCATTATCTACAACTAGTTAAAAATAATCATCTGAAACAAGATAATGCTCAATATCGTGCAGTAGTAGCATTAGACACCTTGTCTGAACAATTAAATAGTAAAACCAAAAACCGTTTTAGTTTTTTCTCACTAAAGTTCTTTGTTAAAAATAAACCTGCAATTACCGGTATTTATTTTCATGGTCGTGTTGGCCGTGGAAAAACGATGTTGATGGATCTATTTTATCAACAGTTAACAACAGCACGTAAAAAGCGTATGCACTTTCATCGCTTCATGGAGGAGGTTCATGAAGCGCTAAATAATTTGAAAGGCCAGGAAAACCCTTTAGAGCGTATTGCTAACTTGTGGGCACAAGATGTAGATGTATTATGTTTTGATGAGTTTTTTGTCAACGATATCGCTGATGCCATGTTATTAGCAGGATTATTAAATGCTATGTTTTCTCGTGGTATTACGTTAATTGCCACGTCTAATTGTGCGCCGTTTGAGCTCTATAAAAATGGTTTACAGCGAGCACGTTTCCTACCAACGATTGATCTTATTAATCGCTATTGTCAGGTGATATCAATCGATGGCCCTTTCGACTACCGCCTCAGTGATGATGGCCATGTAACTCATTATCGTGACTACAATATTCGAGCGGTAGGGCAAGCTAAAAGTTCGTGGCTTAAAGGATGTTTTCAGCAACTTGCAAATGGCGATATTGAGTATACTAACAAGATTGAAATTCATGGCAGAAATATTGCTTTTATTGCAAAAACCAATGAAGCAATATGGTTTGATTTTATGGCGATTTGTTCAGGGCCGCGTAGTCAACGCGACTATATTAAACTTGCTGATAAATACAATACTATTGCGATTAGTGCAGTTCCACAGTTTAATGGTGAGCTCATTCCTACGGTGTTTTCTGGTGTTGAAGATGGCTATCAACGCAGTGGTGTTGTTATGGGGCAATTGAGAGCATTAGATGATGAGGCTAGACGCTTTATCGCCTTAGTTGATGAATTCTATGATAGAGGAATCCGTTTACTTATTGAAGCTGAAGTCGATATTGCTGAACTCTATCAGGGAAGTCAGTTGGCTTTTGAGTTTGCTCGTTGCAAATCACGATTATTTGAGATGCAAAGGCTAAGTTACAACGATTAGCCTTTTAGCATTAATGTGAATTTGTTAATTTTACTAAATTGTTTGCTATTTAACGATTTTTTAGCCTTTCTATCATTTGATTTTAAAGCGTGTTTTGTAACTCATTGAAAAATATTGATTAAAATAATGGCATTAGACTTGTAAATAAATAATCAACAAAGAAAAACAATGCACATTATTTGATTGGTTTATAAAGGAAGGTAAATATGAAAACTTTGATTGCTACTGCGTTAATTCTTGCCAGCTCAACCAGCTTTGCTCATGACAGCTCTTTTTCTAGTAATTCTTGTAATGTTGGTTTAAATGGCGGCATTAAAATCAGTGCAGATAAAATTACTTTCTCAAAAAACAAATCACCACTGTATAGCATTGTAAATAATGACACTTTAGTGGTAAACGGTGAAGAAGTTGATCTAACCGTTAGCCAACAATCATTGTTAACCGAATATTCTACGAGCATTCGTGATGTTGTTCCTGAAGTTAAGAGTATTGCGCTTGATGCTATTGATCTTGCCATTGATGGCGTAAATTTGGCCTTTAATGAGTTACTTGGTGAAGGTAATAACGTAAGTGTAGATTTAACTACACAATTAACAACAATACGCACAGAAGTTGACAATGAATTTGACGGTTCGAAAGATTTCTATATTGACGAAGATGGCTTTGCTGGTGATGATTTTTTTGGTGAAGAGTTTGAAGAACGTATTGAGTCAGCTGTAGAAACTACGATTCAAAATTCAATTGGTAGTTTGATGATTGCCGTTGGTCAGGAAATGCTTTTCTCTGGTGGCAATATGGATGCTTTTGAAACACGTATGGAAACTTTTGGACAACAGATAGAACAAGAAATGGAAGCTCGTGGTGAGGGACTTGAAATGCGTGGTGAAGCGCTATGTCAGTCTGTTATTGCGATAGATGAAATGGAAGAGCAGCTAAAGGATGAAGTTGATGAGTTGGCAAACTTTAATTTTATTAGTGCCAGTGAAAAAAATCGTCATAACGCTATTTAGGTATTAGACACTACCTATTAGTGAATAAAACCTTTTAGCTGTAATTATTTACTTATTAAAGCGTTAGAGCGCCATCTCTAACGCTTTTTCTGTATTCGCGACATTGAATTTATTAATAGTCTAAATATTTTTAATGATATATTTCTTTTATTCTACTGTTTTTTATTGCTAAGGTTGAAGCCGCACGTTACAGTAGCGCCAAAATTTATCTAGCACATCTTTTATGCACGCAGTACAGAAACTTCACAAGTATCGTCAAAGCTTAAGCACTACTACTTATAAGTCTAGAGGACAGCGAGTTATTCGTTGTGAACTATGCCGCTTAGCCAAACAGTTTTGTATTTGCTCATTGGCTCCTAAGGTAGAGTCAAATGCTGGTTTTTTACTATTGATGTACGATACCGAAGTATTAAAGCCGAGCAATACGGGTAAACTTATTGCTGACTTAATTCCTGATACTTATGCTTTTTTATGGTCAAGAACAGAAGAAAATCCTGAAGTTTTAGCCTTATTGTCTGATCCAAGTTGGCAGCCAATGATTGTATTCCCTAAAGCCTATGCTGGTGAAAATCGAGATGTTTTTGATAATGAAATTAAGCTTGAACCAGGCAAGCGCCCATTGTTTATCATGCTTGATGGCAGCTGGCGTGAAGCAAAGAAAATTTTTCGTCGTAGTCGCTATTTACAACACTTACCTGTAGTGTCGTTTACGCCAAAAGCGCCAGAGGATAATGCTGAATTAAGTTCTCGTTATCAAATTCGGCTAGCGGCAAATAATACAGAATTAGCAACTGCAGAAGTAGCCGCCCAAATTTTAGCTTTGGCGGGCGAGCAAACTAATGCCAATTTATTGGACTTATGGTTTGATGTTTTTAGTTATCAATATCAACGGGGGGTTTGCCAAGAAAATAAAGGTAACCCTTCAGCGGTTGCTGACTATAAAGCATTTGCAGCATTAAATAATATTACTATCGCAGAAGATAGCACAACTGATTTGCCAAAATAGGAAAAGCTGCGGTAGTTTACTTTAAATATATGAAAACGCTGCAGCTTAGGTAAATCTAATTTATAATAACGCACACAATAGAAATGAGGTTAATTTATGAAGATATGTGGTGTTGAGTTAAAAGGTAACGATGCAATTATTTGTATCATGTCAAAAGCAAATGGGTTGTACGACATACCGAAAACGCGCGTACAAAAAATTAGCCTTGTTGACGCCGGTGACGCTGAACAAGTTCAAGAGTTTCAGTTCGCTTTTGCTAAGCTGATGGAAGACTACCAAGTCGATAAAGTGGTAATAAAAGGGCGTGCTTTAAAAGGTAAGTTTGCCGGTGGTCCGGTTGGCTTTAAATTAGAGGCAGCCATTCAATTAATAAAAGATTTACCAGTAGAAATTTTAGCGGGTAGCTTTATTAAAAAGGCATTAACGCGTAGCCAAGTTGATATTGATTTTCGTGACACTGGTTTGAAGCAATACCAACAACAAGCATTTGAGACAGTATTTGGCTTCTTTGAAGGTAGTTTATATCTACAATAAGTTGTATGTAACGCATTAAAAAGGGTCGCTATTTAGCGACCCTTTTTAGTTTAAGTAATTTTATTTATATGCTACTTGCTGGTTAAGCCACGACGCTCAAGTAACGGTTCAACTTTCGGATCTTGTCCTCTAAAACGACGATACATTACTGTTGGGTCGTCAGTACCACCGCTTTCTAAAACATGCTTACGGAATAGCTCAGCAGTTTTCTGATCAAATATACCGTTTTCTTTAAATGCTAACCAAGTATCAGCATCATAGATATTAGACCAAATATAGCCGTAATAGCCGGCAGAATATCCACCTGCAAAAATATGAGAGTAGTAACCTGTTTTATAACGTGGTGCTATTTGCTCAATCAAGCCAATTTCTTTTATAACGTTGTTCTCAAACTCATTTGCATCTTGTAGCTCGGCAGTTTCAAGTGAGTGCCAGCTCATATCAAGTAGTGCGGCTGCAAGGTATTCAGTAGTACCAAAGCCTTGGTTAAACTTACCAGATGCTTGAATCTTCTCAACAAGGGCTTGAGGGATCACTTCACCTGTTTGATAGTGCTTAGCAAAGTTCGCCAATACTTCTGGCTCTGTCATCCAGTTTTCCATAACTTGTGATGGATATTCTACGTAATCGCGAGGTAGCGAAGTACCTGTTTGCGAGCGGTAGTAACCGTCTGATAGTAAACCTTGAATAGCATGACCGAATTCATGGAACAATGTTGAAGCTTGATCAAAAGTCAGTAATGTTGGCTGGTCGCCAATAGGACGTGGGTAATTTAGTACGTTGTAGATAATTGGCGTAACGTCTTCACCATTCATACGGTACTGCTTACGGAAGCTACTCATCCAAGCACCGCCACGTTTACTTTCACGCACGTAATGGTCAACCATGAAAATACCAATGTAGCTGTTGTCACGGTCGTATACTTCAAACGTGCGTACATCTTCATGATACTTAGGTAAGTTATCACGTTCTTTAAAAGTTACACCCCAAAGTTTCTCAGCAGTATAGAAAACACCTTGTTGTGTTGCTTCTAACGAGAAGTAAGGTTTAGTTTCTGAGGCATCAATATCGTAGCGTTGCTTACGAATTTTCTCAGAGTAATACCACCAATCCCATGCCGCAACTTTAAATTTACCGCCTTCAGCATCAATCATTTTTTGGATGTCAGCTGACTCTTCTTTAGCGCGTTCAAGTGCAGCAGGCCACACTTTATTTAGTAACTCAAAAACATTTTCAGGTGTTTTTGCAGTTGCATTTTCTAGAACGAAATGCGCGTGAGTTTTGTAACCTAATAATTGTGCTTTTTGATAACGTAAACTTGCCATTTCACTAGCAATTGCTTGGTTATTATTAGCGTTGTCGTTATTGCCACGCATGGTATAACCTTTGTAAATGGTTTCACGTAGCTTACGGTTTGTTGAATACGTTAAAAATGGATTTTTACTTGGGCGGTGTGTGGTAAATACCCACTTTCCTTCATGGCCACGTGCTTTTGCTGTTTCTGCCGCTGCTGCAATAATATCGGCAGGCAAACCGTCAAGATCAGCTTTATTATCAATAACCATTTCAAAGCCATTTGTCTCAGCTAATAAGTTTTCACCAAACTTTAAGCTAAGGCCACTAAGCTTTTCATTAAGTTCGCGCAATTTTAACTTATCAGCATCGTTCAGGTTTGCACCACCACGAACAAAGCTCTTATAGGTTTTTTCTAATAAGCGTTTTTGATCTGTACGAAGCTCTAATTGCTCTCTTTGATCGTAAACCTGTTTTACGCGTTGGAATAATGCATCATTGAGTGCAATGTCATCACCAAGAGCCGATAGCTTTGGTGATATTTCTTTGGCAATAGCACGCATCTCTTCATCTGACATAGAGCCAGTTAAACCGTAAAAAGTATTGCTTACTTTCGTAAGGAAGTCGCCAGACTTTTCCATTGCTACTATGGTATTTTCAAATGTTGGACGTGAGCGTACTTTAGTAATTGCCGCAATTTCCAGTTTGTTTTGCTCAATACCATGATAGAAAGCAGGTAGGTAATCACTTTTCTTAATTTTTTCAAATGGTGGAATACCATAAGGAGTATCGTATTCAGCAAAGAATGGGTTATTGGCTATACTTGCAACTTTTTGCTCTTTTTCTTGTTCGACTTGGGTGACATTTGTCGGAGCATTATTCTGCTGACAACCAGCTAGTGCAATTGCAATTGCTAGCGGGGCTAGATAACGAGTTTTCATTAAATTACCTTTTTATAGTTTATCCATGTGGATGATAAGGTTTATGTAATACGATAAGTAAAATTGTCATATTAAGCTGGTATTGATTCTATGCTGCGCAGAGCGAGGGTACAAGAGGCACTTTAATAAATTGGGATGAGTGGCTAGTTATTGGCGTTAAAAATAATTATATTTATTATTTGATTAATGTGAGCATCGACTAGGACTTTACTATTCTGCAATAATAAAACAACACTATTAATTTGTTGAAAATGCTAGACAACAGATATTGTTTTTTTGTACATTGAAGTACGATTTGTTTCGTAATTTTGATTTTTAAGACTCAAATATGATTATAAATAAGGGAATGCTAATGCGGTATAAAGGTAATCTATTACTAACTTTTCTGGTTATTTTTATTATCGGTTGTAGTTCTCAAGGGAATGATAGTGTTCAGAAAAGCATGATACCATTAAATGAAGATTTATTTCAGACAACCTCGCCAGTAATATCCGAGTCTGCACTATATCAACTTAGTAAGCAGCAGCAACAGGATTTTTTAAATTTCTATCAATCGCAAAGCAGTAAAGGTTATTTGCCTCATGAAGTTGTTAAACGCTTTTTGGAAAGTAAACTTTCTAACTTTAGTTACTATGGCAAAACATATAGTGCTAATGAAGCGATGGAGAGAAATAGTGGAAACTGTATGAGCTTAGCAATATTGACTACCGCTTTATCACGACTGATCGATGTTGATATGAGTTATCGAAAAATGCACTCACTTCCTATATATGAAAAGCATGGGAATGTGGTTTTATCCTCAAGCCATGTGCAATCCTTATTATATGACCCAAGCTTTATTCCTGAGAAAAATGTTTTCTATGTGAATCGTCCTGCAATTGTTATTGATTACTTTCCTCAAGAGGACAACATTCGATCTAAACTTATTAATTCTAATGATTTTCTTGCGATGTATTATATCAACAAAGGCGCTGAGTTTTATATTGAAGGTGACTATGATAATACCTTTGCTTTTGCAAAAAGGGCATACGAGTTAGATAGTAATAATGCATCAGCAATAAACTTACTTGCACTATTACATAAGAAAAAAGGTGATGAGATAACAGCAGAACAGTTGTATCTAACCGCGTTGGAAAGTTCTGATGCAAATATTAGTGTACTAGATAATTATGTTAATTTACTTAAGAAACAAGGGCGCTTTGATAGAGCACAAAAAATTAAGCAGCGTATTGAAAATATCTATGATCCAAACCCATATCATTGGTTAGAAAAGGCGCAATTAGCAAGGTATCAAGGTGAATTTGATGATTCTATACGCTTTTATCGTAAAGTTATTGAACTAACTCCTTATGTTAAGCAAGCTTATTTGGAGTTACATGAAGTATATATACTTCAAGGTAATAAATCCTCAGCAATAACAACATTGCAAAGCTCTTTGCCTTGGCTACATGAACCAAAGCAAAAGAGGCAGTATAAGAAAAAACTTTACCAGCTGAGTGCAGCTATTTAGCTATTTCTTTAGTTGCAAGCTCTAATCGCGGATCGGTAATATCAGAGCTTGTTGATTTAAATATTACTTGATTATTTTTATTAATAAAAAATGTTGTCGGCGTGCCTTTTACACCATATCGCATGGCTACTTCATCACCGTTGACCGCCGTAATAAAACTATAACCACGAGCTGCTAATTCATCTTGCGGTAGCGCGCCATCATCTTCATTAAAACTTATTGCGACAATTTTAACGCCTTTGTCGTGATATTTCTCTGCAAGCTCCACTAATTTCGGTTGTAGCTTTTTACAATATGGACACCATGTTGCCCAAAAGTGCAATATTACTGCCTGTCCTTGAAACTGAGCGAGAGAAATATCCTCACCCGTTTGTGTTTTTAGCTGCCAAGCTGGTGCTATGGGAGCAATAACTGATTCATTTGATGACTCAGCGCTGACATTAAGAGATATCAATGTAAAGGTTGTAAGAAAGAGAAAAGTGATTAAGCTTTTTGTTTTTGAAGTCAGGGTATTCAACAAGTTCACCATAAATAAATGATTGGATTAGTGAACTTGACCTGCCAATCATCTATCTGGTTTCAAATTTAATTAAATTTGTTTTTATTTTTACTTATTTCTAGCATCTGTGAGTATTTCATCCGCGGCTTTTGCTGCAATCATCATAGTTGGAGCATTAGTGTTACCACTTATTAACGTTGGCATAATAGAAGCGTCCACGACACGTAGCCTGTTGATGCCATGAACTTTTAATTTTTCATCAACGACAGAAAGTTCATCATGACCCATTTTACAAGTGCCAACGGGATGGTAAATGGTGTTACATTTTTCCTTTAAAAATTCATGAATATCCTGGTCTGATTGGCAATTATCGTCAGGGAAAATATATTTAATATGAGTGTTTGCTAATGGCGGTGTTGAGAGGATTTTCTTCGCTATCTGAACCCCTTTGATCATAGTATCAATATCATCTTGATCATCTAGCATATTCAATTGAATTCGGGGATGTTGACTAATGTTATTGCTATTTAAGGTAACGGTACCACGACTTTTTGGGCGTAATAAGCAAACATGAACAGCAATGCCATAACTACATAATAATTTATGGTTTCTGCCGTGATCGTCCATAGCAGCAGGAACAAAGTGAAGCTGTAAGTCTGGCTCTGACAGTGAAGGCTCCGACTTAATAAAGCCACCTGTTTCAGCAACGACCGTAGTTAATAGGCCTGCACGCTTCGTAAAGAATTTTATCGCTTCTTTTGCCCCCCACCATAACGCTTTTGGTCGATATGCTAATACTTCTGTTCTTTTATGTTGTGCGACGTTAAGAATATCTACATGGTCTTGTAGGTTTTTTCCTACGCCATCGAGTTCGTGAATAAGTTCAATATTATGCTGCTCTAATTCAGACCTAGGGCCTATGCCAGAAAGCATGAGTATCTGCGGGGAGTTAATGGCTCCGGCGCTAAGAAGTACTTCATTACGAGCGGTAATTGCTTGGATTTTACCTTTGCGCTTATAGCGTACGCCCGTGGCTGTTTTGTTGTCGATAATGATTTTATCAACCTGTATTTGTGTAATGACAGTGAGGTTTTCTCGGTTTAGGTTGGGCGTTAAAAACGCTTTTGCAGCACTGTGCCGTAAGCCATCTTTTTGGGTAACTTGATAATAACCAATACCTTCTTGGTCAGCGCCATTGAAGTCATCATTCGCTGGAAAGCCTGCTGCAACCGCCGACTGAATAAAGTCTTCATTAATAGCTGGCTTTGAAACTGAATCTGCGACATTTAACGGGCCATTAATGCCATGATAGTCATTTTCACCACGCTCTTGATGTTCAAGGGCTTTAAAATAGGGGAGAACTTCGTCATAACTCCAGCCCTGATTACCTAAGCTGTGCCAGTGATCATAGTCTTGCTTTTGTCCTCGCACGTAGAGCATGGCATTGATTGAACTACTACCACCAAGCGCTTTTCCTCTTGGGGTGAAAATTTCACGATTATTGAGTGTTTTTTCTTGGTGAGAATTAAAATGCCAATTTAAGGTGTGGTCGCGCATTAAACCAATAATGCCTATAGGTAGGTGAATTAACCAGCTTTTGTCTTCTTTACCTGCTTCTAATAAGCAAACACTATAGTTTCCACAGGCTGATAACTTATCAGCTAAAACACAGCCTGCAGAGCCACCACCAACAATTACATAATCAAATGTTTTCACACCAGTACCTTTATATTAACTTTTTATTATTATAGTCTTAACAAGTCAGACCACTATGATATAAAAGTACTGGTTATTCAAGTGTGCAGTGCACTAATGGCTTTTAATATCCTTAATATTCATCTGTTTAATATCACCATATTTGCCAACAACATTTTGCAACTCTGAAGCCTTTCCTATGATTACAGTTTGTAAGTTCTCTTTAGGAAAATATTCATTAATAAGTTGCTGAGTTTTAGCAATAGTTAATGAATTTACTTGTTGCTCAAAGGTGTTGATGTAACTTTCGTCAAAATTATAACTGTACATTTGACCTAGCAAATTACTCAAATCTTGAGATGTTTCAAATTTTGGTGGAAATTTACCTTTGACATATGCTTTTGCCGAGGCGAGCGTTTTTTCGTCTATGCCTTTTTCCCATAATCGATAATAGGTTTTTAATGCTAAATCAATCGCTTCTACAGTTGTTGCTGTTTTGGTAAAGCTTGAAATTGAAAAACTGCCAGATTGACTATAATAGGAGAAATTACTGCGAGCACCGTAAGTTAAGCCTGAATTTACGCGTAATTCATCGTTTAACCACGAGGTAAAGCGACCACCTAAAATAGTATTAATAACTGAAATTCCAACTAAATCAGGCGTGTTTCGTGCAATACCAATACCGCTGATGGCAAATGTTGACTCAATAGCGTCATCCTTATTAACTAATAGTACGTTTGCAGAGGTTAATGGTTTTGGTGACGTAATTGCTGTCGGGGTCAATTTTGAGTAGTTTTTCCATCCAGAAAACAATGATTTTATTTGTTGTAGCATTTTTTTACTTTGAAAATCACCGACAACGACAATGGCACTATTAGCAGGCTGGTACCATTTTTTATGGAACGATTTGACGTCATCTAGCTTAACTTTTTCTATCGAGTGAGTATTTCCCGTAGTAACGGCATTGTAGCTAGATTGTGCAAATACCATTTCTTTTACATAATTATTAATGACAGATTTTGGACTCTCTTTGCTCTGCTCTAAGGCTAATAAGTGCTGTTTTTTCTTTTTTTTAAATTCATCTTCGGCAAACTTAGGGGTAATAATGATGTTTTTAAGCAATTTCAGCATGGTTTTTTGGTCTTTCTTGGCAAACGAACTTTCAAGGTAGGAAGATTCGGTACCTGCAGTAGCTGAGATAGTTGCACCAATAAAATCGACAGCTGTATTAATTTCCGCTTTTGACTGTTGTGTTGTGCCTAACAGTAAGTTCTCTGCTGTTAAGTAGGCTAACCCTGAAACAGAGTCGTTAATTGCGCCGGCTTTAACAACAATATTAACGTCGATAAGTGGTACTTCATGTTGCTCCATTAAATAAACGGTTAAGCCGTTTTCTAAGGTGATTTTTTGGTACTCAGGTAATGTGTAATTAGCGTTTGCTTGTTTTGAAAGTAAAGCTACACATAGAGTGAAGATTAGACTATAAATCCGCATCATTACTGTCCTTTTCTGAAGATAAAATACCGACAGTGCGGTTTGATTTTATTAAATACTGTTTAGCTACTCGCTGAACGTCAGCAATTGTTACTTTGTTATATTCTGTTGGTGCAGAGAATAATTTATTGTAATCACCGAAGTACATTTCATATGATCCTATGGTGTTGGCTTTACCATTTATAGTTGCCATGGTGCGGTAAAAGTTGACCAATTTAGTGTTTTTTACTTTTTCAAGTTCATGCTCTGTAATACCATCTTTTATGATGCTATTTACTTCTTTAATTACAGATTTTTTTAGTGCCGTCGCGCTCACATCTTTAGCAGCAACCGCGTAAATATAGAAAAGGTTTGGGTCTATACTTTCTGGTAGGTATGTAAATAAGTCACTGGCTATCTGTTGCTCGTCAACTAATGACTTGTATAAGCGAGAGCTTTGTCCTGTGGCCAAGATATCATTTAGAATATCTAAAGCGTAATAGTCCTGATGTTGTGTATTCGGTACGTGGTAGGCAAACATAATATTGGGGGTTGTTACCGAAGCTTTATGAACATACACAGTACGTTCACCTTTTTGCTCTGGTTCTACGGTACGAACATCTTGCGGTGCAGGTTGGGCTGGAATAGGTTCGAAGTATTGTTTAGCTAATTTTTTTACTTGTGCGGTTGTAACATCACCTGCGATAACGACTACGGCATTATTAGGGGCGTAATAGGTTGCATGGTACTTTTTTAAATCATCTAGTGTCCAGTTTTCAATATCAGAGGCGTGTCCGATAACTGACCAACTATATGGGTGAGCTCTAAAAGCCGCTCCTTTAACTTCTTGCCAAATAGATCTAAAGTTTGAGTTTTCAAGGCCAGTAGTTCGCTCAGATGTTACCACGCCGCGTTCACTTTCAACGCTAGCTTTTTCAATAGCTAAATTAGCGATACGGTCAGCTTCTAAATCAAAAATAGTTTCCATAGCTTCGGTTGGAAACCAGTTGGTATATACTGTTAAATTTTCACTTGTGTAGGCATTATTTGAACCGCCAGCGGCTTCCATTGTGCGGTCAAACATTTTTGGACCATATTTTTTAGCGCCATTAAACATCATATGCTCAAAAAAATGTGAAAGGCCTGTAATGCCAGGTACTTCGTTGCGAGAGCCTACTTTCCAAAACAAATACATATTGGCATTTGGAATGGACTCATCTTCCAATACGATGATTTTCATACCGTTTTTCAGAGTGAAGGTATTTACATCTTCGGCGGTTGTTATTGCATAACTTGTGCTAGAAAAACAAGAAATTAGCAGTGTTAATTGCACTACTGCTGATTTCAACTTGGTTAGATTCATAGGTTAACTCCAATTAGCCTATAGATAATTTTGATATGTTAATGCTATGTTAATGTTTGGGTGTGATCAAGAGATTTAGGTTGTGCAATTGTGAAAAGATATTTTATTGAATTTTAAATAGATACTTTTAAAAATTAGTTACTTGAAAAATAAAAAAGGCTAAACAAAAATTTAGCCTTTAGATGTTATATTATATAAATATAAGCTATATACAGCGCCAATAGGTTGCTTTTGGGTTACTTTAAACCTAGCACTTTTTTGCCTTGCTTAAAGGTAATATCAACAGGAATATTTGCAGTTTCCAAACTGGCTAAATCTTCCGCTAAGTCTGCTTTGATAACACCACTTTCAGCAACAAGTTTATCAACACCGTCGTAATCACCATTACCTTGCAACGTTAATATTAATTCAGATAATGAATCAATTGCTTCAGTCATTTTTTCAACGTTGATCTTATACAAACCTTGTTCATTGCGAGTAAATGCTCCTTGCTTAGCAAAATAGTTAAACCTAACCATATTGGCTTTACCGTGTGCAGAGCTCGCACCGAAGCGTACAGAGCGGAATATACCCGTTAAGAAGGTGGTATAATAATCTTCTAATGTTCCTTCTGTAATAACGTTTTTAGCCAACAGCTGGCGTACCATGTAAAGACCTAAAATATCTGCTTTGCCTTCTTCTAACGCTGAGGCATGTTCTTTTAATGATTGACGAACAGTACCTTTGTCATTGATGGTATTTTTGATACCAAGGCCGTGAGCAACCTCATGGAACATGGTATTAGCAAAAAATGCTGTGAAAGTAACATTCTTGCGTTGTTCAGGTACGATTAATGTTTCAGCTATTGGTGTCATAATTGCGTCGAATTTAGCGCGCATAGCATTTTTAAGCTGTAAACGACGTGTACCTTTCTTTAATTGTACTTCTTCATCATTTGGTAAGTTAATGGCAATAGTTTTGCCACCCGCATTTGAATGACCGGCATAGTATATTACGTCATAGGCATTTAAGTCAGCGTCAGAGCCAGGCACCTCTGCTTTATATTTTTTACTAACCGGTAAACCACGTTGTAACTCTGGTAAGTATTCGGCATATTTAGCGAGTTTTTCGCTCCATGACATGTCTTTGATCAACACATAAGATTCAAATGCTGCACGATAGCCAAACAATTGATCTTCATAGGTTTCAATAGGGCCAATAACAATATCAATAGGGTTAGTTTTCATATCCATCCAAGCAAAGTCTGATGCTTGGAAGTCGTCATTTCGAATCGCTGTAGCGCGCATTTTAAGGTAAGCAGAAAACTCTTTATTATCAGCAAAGGTTGCCGCCTTTTCCAAAATTACTGCAATGCGGTTGATTTCATCAGCGTAAGCTTCCGAAAAAGCAATGGTATTTAATTGTCCATTTTCATTACGACGCACTAATGAATATAAACCATTTTTATCATCGAATGTTGCTTGCTCAAATTCTGCTTTAGTCATATCAGCAGGGTAGAATTGTGCGCCATGGCTTTTTTCTTTAGTGTTAGTCAAAAACGCTTTGTCGCCATTTAGACGGTCCCATGGACCATAATTAATACGAGCAAATTCACGTACTTTCTCATTACTAATAGAGGCTAAAAAGCTTGTTTTATCTTGGCCGAACGCTTGTTGCCAGAATAGGCCATCTATAATATCAGAAGCTTCAATTAACAGAGATAACATTTGTTTTTGGTTATCAGATAAATGAGACAAGTTTGCGCTTAAAGTTACTGTTTTATATATGTCTAAACGATTTTGATATTCGGGAAGTAAGTTAACAGCTGAAGAATTAGTTAGCTCATTATTGTCACCACAAGCTGAAAGCGCGCCGGTGATAAGCAGTAAAGATGCAATTTTTGAAAGTTTCATGTTTTGTTTCTCTTAATAAATACCGGCTAGAGACTAACAAAATCATGGGTAAGCGCAAGGTCTTAGATCAATAAAGTGAAGCCTAAGCAAATTTGGGGCATAAAAAAACCGGCTAAAGCCGGTTTTTTAATTCGGTACAAAAATTAAAGTGCTTTGATAGCAGCGTTTAAACGGCTCTTGCTACGTGCAGCTTTGTTTTTGTGAATAAGACCTTTGCTTGCATAACGATCGATGATCGGTGCAGCAGCAGCAAATTCTGTAGATGCTTTTTCTTTGTCACCGGCTTCGATAGCAGCAATTACTTTTTTAAGTAAAGTGCGCATCATTGAGCGACGGCTTGCATTGTGTTGACGGCGCTTTTCAGATTGTAATGCGCGCTTCTTAGCAGACTTTGAGTTAGCCAAGGTGAACTCCTAAAATTGAATAAATATAGCCTAAATTTAAGGCGACGAAATATGCCTGTTTTTAACTGGTTTGTCAAACAATTTACTGCTTTAATTTGACAGTTCGGATTATTACCCGTTGTATAAATAAAACCAATGCGCGCATTCTAAAGTTTTTAACGGGAAGTTGGAAGTAAAACTCTTCTCTTAATGTTATTAAATGCTTGTTTATCAATTCACATAAGCCGCATAATATAACTCGCCATTAACTATATGCTGCGTAAATCCAAAAAGGTTTAAGGTTAATACGTTAAAAAATTAAAAATGGTAGCTAAATTTTTGACAAATAGGGTTGGGTCGATTGAGTAAAAAATTAATTAAGTCGGGAGTTATTGTCAGTGCGATGACATTAATTTCACGAGTTCTTGGCTTGGTGCGTGATGTTATTATTGCCAATGTAATGGGGGCCTCAGCTTCAGCAGATGTGTTTTTCTTTGCCAACAAAATCCCTAATTTTTTTCGTCGTTTATTTGCTGAAGGTGCTTTTGCACAAGCGTTTGTTCCAGTATTAAGTGAATATCATACCCTTGATGAAGAGCAAGGCAGAAATGATACCCGTAAATTGATTGCACAAGTTTCAGGTACTTTAGGTGTCATCATTACCTTAGTGACTCTTTTGGGTATGATAGCATCACCAATTTTTGTTGCGTTATTTGGTTTTGGTTGGTTTTTAGATTGGGTATCTGACGGCCCATCGAGCGCAAAATTTGATCTGGCTAGTACCTTATTAAAAATAACTTTTCCTTACCTTTGGTTTGTTAGTATTACGGCATTGTCAGGTGCGATATTAAATACCTATGGCCGTTTTGCCGTTTCTGCCTTTACACCAGTTTTACTCAATGTTGGTATTATCGCTTGTGCTATATATTTAGCGCCATTGATGGACAACCCTGCATTTGCTTTGGCTTGGGGAGTGTTTTTAGGGGGCTTTATTCAATTTGCTTTTCAATTACCTTTTCTTTATCGAGCAGGAGCGTTAGTGAAACCTAAATGGGCGTGGAATGCACCTGGTGTTACTAAAATTCGCAAGCTCATTATTCCTGCTTTATTTGGTGTTTCTGTCACGCAAATTAATTTACTACTCGATACTATTATTGCCAGTATGTTAATTACTGGCTCAATTAGTTGGCTGTATTATGCTGACCGATTGCTAGAGTTCCCTTTGGGGTTATTTGGTATTGGTATTGCTACCGTAATATTACCGAGCCTATCTAAATTACATACTAAAAAAGATAACCAAGAGTTTGGCGATACAATTGATTGGGGACTGAGAATTGTGTCGTTATTTGGTTGGCCTGCGTTAGCGGGATTAATGGTACTTGCACAACCAATCATTATGATTTTGTTTATGCGTGGTGAATTTGATCAGCACCAAGTAATACAAGTTTCATATGCTTTATTCGCCTATCTAACCGGCTTATTGAGCTTTATGTTTATTAAGGTACTCGCTCCGGCATACTATTCTCGCCAAGACACCAAAACTCCAGTAAAAATAGCCATAAAAGCTATGGTGGCTAATATGGCGTTTAATTTAATGTTAGCGCCATTTTTTGGCTACGTTGGTTTAGCAATGGCAACAACGTTGTCAGCAACATTGAATGCCATGATGCTTTATCATGGCTTAAAAAGTGCGAATGTTTTTCAATTATCGAATAGAACCTGGTGGTTTATAACACGCTTGATTTTATCAGCTATGGTAATGGCGGCGGTGGTCTATTATTTATCACCAGCGTTCGAGTTTTGGTTATCACTAAGCTTTGCAGAACAAGTTTGGCAACTTATTGTGTGTATTACGGCTGGAATGTTCAGTTACTTTGTTTGTTTGTTGTTATTAGGTATTCGCATTTCTGATATAAAAATTGCGCAAAATAACTAACACTAAGGGCTGATTCTTGCTGCCGACTGAGATATAATTTGTCGGTTTTTATTCTTTTATGATTTGTTCGATAGCAAATGAATGTCGGCAGTAGGGTTTATTAGGTTCATGCAATTAACACGTGGCATTCACAATATGCAGATCAGTGGCGAGCAAAATAGTCAAGGATGTGTGTTAACCATAGGTAATTTTGATGGTGTTCATTTAGGGCATCAACAAGTGGTTTCAGCTCTTGTTAATAAAGCAAAAGAGCTAAATTGTGAAGCTGCTGTTTTGGTATTTGAACCACAACCGCAAGAGTTGTTTTCACCAGATACTGCACCGGCAAGACTATGCCGATTACGTGATAAATATTCGCTATTGAAAAAATTAGGTGTTGATAGATTAATTTGTATCAATTTCAATAAAAAATTTGCTAGTCTAAGCGCCGAAATATTTATTGAAGAATTACTGGTTAAGCGATTATCGATTAAACACTTAATTGTTGGTGATGATTTTCATTTTGGTAAAAACCGCCAAGGCAATTTTTCGATGTTAGAAGCGGCAGGTAAAAAATTCGATTTTTCCGTAACAGATACCGCTAGCCATAAACTTGCTGGTTGCAGAATAAGCAGTACGGCAATAAGAGAAAAATTAGAGCAAGACGATCTAGCAGGTGCAAAAACCATGTTAGGAAGAGCTTACTCAATTATAGGGAAAGTATTTCATGGTGATAAACGTGGCCGTGAAATGGGCTTTCCTACCGCTAATATTAGATTAAAGCGCCGTGTATCTCCTGTTTCAGGCGTTTATGCGGTGCAGGTCAAAAGTCAATTTGGTAGCCATTTTGGTGTTGCTAACATTGGTTCTAGGCCCACCGTTGCTGGTATTAGCCAGCAATTAGAAGTACATGTTTTTGATTTTGACAACAATTTGTATGGTGAAGTTATTGAAGTAGTGATGTTGAAGAAACTACGTAATGAACAAAAGTTCAACTCGTTAACTGAACTAACTCAGCAAATTGCTATAGATACAGAACAAGCCCGCACCTATGTGCAGAACTTAACTTAAAGAAAATTAAGTTAGAAAAATAAGACTAACCGAAGCTTTAGTGACTACGACAACGGATATTTATTTTAATGAGTGATTACAAACAAACCCTAAATTTGCCAGCAACGTCTTTTGCGATGAAAGGAAATATGGCGAATCGTGAACCGAATATGCTAAAAGAATGGGCTGAAAAAGATTTATACGGCCAAATTCGTGCTGCTAAAAAAGGTAAGAAATCATTTATTCTGCATGACGGACCTCCGTATGCTAATGGTAATATTCATATTGGTCACGCGGTTAATAAAATTCTTAAAGACATCATTATTAAAGCGAAGACTTTATCTGACTTTAATGCGCCGTATGTGCCAGGTTGGGATTGTCACGGCCTACCTATCGAATTAATGGTAGAGAAAAAGGTTGGTAAACCAGGGCATAAAGTATCAGCGAGTGTTTTTCGTGAAAAATGTCGTGAGTATGCAGCCAAACAAGTTGATGGCCAGCGAGAAGATTTTAAACGCCTTGGTGTTTTTGCTGATTGGGATAAACCTTACCGCACTATGGATTTTGATACTGAAGCGAATATCATTCGTTCTTTAGGAAAAATAGCTGAGAATGGACACTTACACCAAGGGTTCAAGCCTGTGCACTGGTGTACTGATTGTGGTTCATCTTTAGCAGAAGCTGAAGTGGAATATAAAGATAAGCAATCTCCAGCCATTGATGTGAAATTTACAGTAGTAGAACAAAGTGTTGCTGATAAATTTAATCACCCAGAAAACCATCAGGGTGAAGGTGACGTTTCAGTTGTTATTTGGACAACAACACCATGGACATTACCTGCAAACCGTGCAGTTTCATTGCATGCTGATGTCGAATATACCTTAGTGCAATGTGAAACAGAGCAAGGTAAAGAGCGACTGATTTTAGCCTCTGATCTTGTTACTTCATGTATGGATCGTTTTGGTATTACCAAGTATCACGCGTTAGGTTTTTGTAAAGGTGCAGATTTAGATTTAGTGCAACTTCAGCATCCTTTCTATGATTTTACTGTGCCAGTTATTTTAGGTGAGCATGTAACGACGGACTCAGGCACTGGTTGTGTTCATACTGCGCCAGGTCATGGTGTTGAAGATTTCGAAGTAGGTAAACTTTATAATTTAGAAGTGGCTAACCCTGTCGGAGCTAATGGTGTCTATTTGGATGGCACGGAATTGTTTGCTGGCCAACATGTTTTTAAAGCCAATGCTAATGTTGTTGAAACACTGAAAGAACATGGCAAACTTGTGCATCATCATGCCTTGGAACATTCATACCCTCACTGTTGGCGCCACAAAACGCCATTGATATTCCGCGCAACACCACAGTGGTTTATTAGTATGGACAATAAAGAACTACGTAAAGATTCTTTAAGTGAAATCGAGAAAACTCAGTGGATCCCTGATTGGGGTCAACGTCGTATTGAGTCAATGGTTGAAGGCCGTCCTGACTGGTGTATTTCACGCCAACGTACTTGGGGCGTGCCAATGGCATTATTTATTCATAAAGATACCGGTGCATTGCACCCACGTAGTATCGAACTTATTGAAGATGTTGCGAAACGGGTTGAAGAGAAAGGTATTCAAGCGTGGTTTGACCTAGAAGCAGCTGAACTAATCGGTGATGACGCTAAAGAGTACGTTAAAGTTGCAGATACCTTAGATGTTTGGTTCGACTCAGGCACAACGCATTACTCTGTAGTTAATGCCCGTGAAGAATTCGACGGCATTGCCGATTTATACCTCGAAGGCTCAGATCAACATCGCGGTTGGTTCATGTCATCGATGATTTCGTCTGTTGCGATGACCAGCAAAGCACCATACAAGCAAGTACTAACTCATGGCTTTGTAGTTGACGCTAAAGGTCACAAAATGTCTAAGTCTTTAGGTAATGTTATAACACCAAAAGAAATTACCAATACTTTAGGTGCTGACATTCTACGTTTGTGGACGGCGTCGGTAAATTACACCCAAGAAATTACCGCGGGTGATGAAATCTTTAAGCGTCAAGCTGATGCATATCGTCGTATTCGTAATACCTCGCGCTTTTTATTATCAAATTTAAACGGTTTTGATCCTAAAACTGACTCTATTGCTTTTGATGATATGGTGGCGCTTGATCGTTGGGCAGTCGATAAAGCCGCGCAACTGCAAGAAGAGATTATTGCCGCTTATGATGAATACGAGTTTCATGTTGTAGTACATAAATTAATGAATTTCTGTACTACTGAGCTTGGTGGTTTCTATTTAGATATTATTAAAGATCGTCAATACACTGCGAAAGAAGACAGTGTTGCTCGTCGTTCATGTCAAACCGCGATGTACATAATTGCTGAAGCTATGACGCGTTGGATGGCGCCTATTTTATCTTTCACAGCTCAAGAAATTTGGCAAGCATTACCAACACCTTCAAGTGAAGCTCGTGAAGAGTTTGTTTTCACTGGTGTTTGGTTTGATGGTCTACCAAAAGCTGCGACAACTAGTACTTTAGATAATGATTATTGGAATGACATTCTATTAGTGCGTACAGAGGTGAACAAAGCACTAGAAAATGCCCGAAAAGAAAAGCAAGTTGGTAAGGCTCTTGAAGCTGCTGTTACACTATATACTACAGCAGAATTAGCTGGAAAAATTCAGCAGTTAGGCGAAGAGCTACGTTTTGTTTTAATTACCTCGAAAGCGATAGTAGAAGTGGTTGAAAGTGCGCCTGCAAATAGCTTAGCCACTGAAGTCGAAGGTTTATGGTTAACCGTTTCGTCAGCGGAAGGTGCTAAGTGTGACCGTTGCTGGCATGTTACTGAAGATGTTGGGAAAAATGAACTACATCCTGAGCTTTGTGGTCGTTGTATAACGAATGTTGACGGTAAAGGTGAAGTGCGTCAATTCGCTTAATCGGTATAGTGATTAAGCAGTGTAATAATAAAGCGTGCAGCACTTGAATAGAGTCTGCACGTTTTCTAGTTATTGGCATAATAGAATAAGCGTTTAAAGCGCAGGAAGAGAAATTATATATTTATGAAAAGTTTATTTACCGAAACAGGATTACGTTGGCTTTGGTTAACTATTATTTGCTTAGTTGCTGATCAAGTAAGCAAACAGTTAGTTGTCAGCAATATGGACTTATACCAATCAATCAATATATTGCCGTTTTTTAATTTTACTTATATGCAAAACCCTGGTGCAGCATTTAGCTTTTTAGCTGACCAAGGTGGCTGGCAACGCTGGTTTTTCACGGCAATTGCTGCCATTGCTAGTATTGTTTTTATTGTTTGGTTAGCCAAAACGCCAAAGCAGCAATCAATGTTATCAGTTGCGTTTGCGTTAATGTTAAGTGGCGCAGTTGGTAACTTAATAGATCGTGTATTATTTGGTTACGTTATCGATTTTTTAGATTTTTACGGATTTGGCTACCACTTTCCAGCGTTTAATATTGCCGATTCAATGATTTTTATTGGTGCCGCTTTGATGATTTTTGATTCATTTAAAAATGGCGAGCCGGATAATAAAGCGACAAAGATTAATTCTTAAAGAGATTTTTATGACAAATTTAGTAACAGCTTCTTCAGAGATTATTGCTCATATCACTATGAAGTTATCAGATGGCTCAGCAGCAGACAGCACCAAAGTAAATAAAAAGCCAGCTAAAATTATTATGGGTGATGCGAGTATATCTCCAGCATTTGAAGCCCAATTGGTGGGAATGAAAGCCGGTGAAAGTAAAGAGTTTACGTTAGCAGCGAACGATGCGTTTGGAGAGCCTTTACCAGAAAATATCCATTACATGGATATCAGTAAGTTCAGTGAAGAAGCACCAGCAAAAGTAGGTAATATTATTACTTTTAGTCAACCAGGCGGTGAATTACCGGGTATGATAAAAGATGTGACAGGCAGTTCTGTGACTATTGATTTTAATCATCCTTTGGCAGGTCAAGAAGTCACATTTGTCATTGATGTGATTGAAGTTAAATAGATAATAGCAGCAGGTATTAGATGGAAATTATATTAGCAAATCCACGAGGATTTTGTGCCGGCGTAGACCGAGCCATTAGTATTGTTGACCGGGCGCTTGATTTGTTTGACGCGCCTATATATGTTCGCCATGAAGTTGTGCATAACAAATTTGTTGTTAACGGATTAAAAGACCGCGGAGCAGTATTTGTTGATGAACTTGTTGAAGTGCCTGATGATAGCACTGTAATATTTAGTGCCCACGGTGTTTCTAAAGCTGTTCGAAATGAAGCAAAGTCTCGAGGCCTAAAAGTATTTGATGCTACTTGTCCATTGGTTACTAAAGTACATATGGAAGTTTCACGAACTAGTCGTAAGAACATTGAGTGTATTTTAATTGGCCATGCTGGTCATCCTGAAGTTGAAGGAACTATGGGGCAGTATGAAAGTGAAGAGGGCGGTATTTATCTTGTTGAGTCGGCTGAAGATGTTGCAACCTTAACAATTAAAAATCCCGAAAAGCTTTATTATTGCAGTCAAACAACTTTATCAGTAGATGATACTAGTGATGTTATTGATGCTTTAAGAGAAAAATTTCCATTGATCCAAGGTCCTCGAAAGGATGATATTTGCTATGCAACGCAAAACCGTCAAGATGCGGTACGTTCAATTGCTGAGCAAGTTGAGTTGCTGCTAGTCGTTGGAGCAAAGAATAGTTCAAATTCAAATCGTTTACGAGAGTTAGCAGAAAAAATTGGCACTACCTCTTATTTAATTGATACTGCTGCGGATATTGATACCTCGTGGTTGAATAATATCTCAAAAGTTGGTGTTACTGCAGGCGCATCAGCTCCAGCTATTTTGGTTCAGCAGGTTATTAGCGAATTAACGTCACTGGGAGGAAAAGAAGTTGTAGAGTACCCTGGGCGTGAAGAAAACACTGTATTTGCGGTGCCAATAGAATTACGCTAACCTTAATGAATATGTTGTTTACCGTTTAAGCTTCATAGAGGTAGCTATGTTAAAAATGCTCGTTGGAGTTTTACGGTAAATTTTTCATTTTCGAATGTGGACAATTTTGAAAGGAAAGCTATTCGGAAATTTGTTGTTGAAGGTATGGGTTAATGTTGTTCACACCAGTGATTTTTAACACATATAAATGTAGTGCAGGAAGTAAAGTTCGTATTCTACATAAGTTTAATTGGCCTCTTAAATTTGGTCTATACCCCTATGCGCCAAACGTAATTTTAATTTATTCTTATTTAAAAGGAGATTAAATAATGAATAATAAAATCAATAATAGCTTACCTAAATATCAATACCAAAATCGTGGTATGACACTCATTGAAGTTTTAGTTGCCATGTTTATTTTAGTGACTGGAATTTTAGGTGCTGTAGCCATGCAAGCCTCAGTGAAAAAAGGTAGCTTTGACGCAACACAGCGCTCTTTAGCATCAACGTTAGCACAAGATATTCTAGAGAGAATGCGTAGTAATGATCCCAGTTTGTTACGTTTAAATGCATACAGCGGCACCTATGGTGGTGGCAGCGCTTCAGGTTCCATTCCTACTCCAAACTGTCGAACATCTACCTCCTTATGCACATGGCAACAAATGGTTACTCATGATCTTTATGAGTGGGAAGTTAATTTGATGGGAGCTGAAGTAAAGGATGGTACTGAAAGCCGAGGTGGTCTAGTTGGCGCCGTTGCCTGTATTGCACATGTTAACAATAGTGTCGATATTGTTATTAGTTGGCAAGGGCGAGAAGAAACTTCTGACGGTGCATCTGGCAATAGTGCCTTTGCTAAAGGGTGTGGTACCGAAAGTACTAAACGGCGACAAATTGTTGTAAACGCGTTTATTTTTTAGAGAAAGCTATGATTAAAAAGCAAAGCGGTTTTACTATTATTGAAATTTTTATTGCGCTGGCAATAGGCCTTGCGTTGATCGTAGGGGTTTTGAGCATTTTTGTTAACATGCGAACGACAAGTAGTGAAACAAGTAGTGCAGGCGAATTGCAAGAAAATGGCCGCTTTGCTATGACATTAATTACTGACGATTTACTACGACAAAATTTTTGGGGTGATTTATCTGGAAATCTTGATGGTGGTGGATTAATTTCTTCGCCAGATCCTACAGCGATAACAGGAGATTGTGTTGGGGAAGGGGCTAATAATGCAAGCTTTCCTATCGAAGTTGGAGCATTTAGAACCTTGTGGGGAACACGAGTTACAAGTGCGGATGTTATGGGTTGTATTGATAATGCCAAATTAGGCTCAGATTTAATACAACTTAAGCGCGCCATCGCTGATACGGAACTAAACCCTATTCCTCCGGCTGCTCCATTAACTATTGCCGATTTAGAAAACGATCGTTATTACATAAATTCAAATGCTAACAGTGCAGCTATATTTGCGGGTAATGCCGCCGCTATTCCTGCAGTAAATATCGGTCGGTTGTGGGAATACCAGCACCATGTTTATTATATTCGTGAAGATAGTCATGGCACGAATACTATTCCTGTTTTAATGCAAGGGCGATTGCAAAATGATAATAGTGCAATTTTCTTTGATATTATGGTGGAAGGTATTGAGTTACTTCACTTTATGTATGGTGTTGATACAACCGATGATGGTTCAGTAAATGCATACATATCGGCGGCGAATATGCTGCAAAATTATTGGGATAACGCCAATAATGTTAGAATAGTCGCTGTAAAAGTTTATATATTAGCAAGGGATATCTTGCCTGATTTAAAATATACCAATGACAATGTTTACCAAATGGGCGATATATCTTTTGATGCCGATGGTGACAACTTTAGAAGGTTATTATTTAGTTCAACAGTTTCTCTTAACAATGCGAGGGTAAATTCATGGTAAAACAGCAATGTGATATACCTACTTCTTATACCTCTCGACACCAAACAGGTGTTGTACTCATCGTTTCATTAGTATTCCTTATTGCGCTTACTGCTGTGTCAGCAGCGTTAATGCAAAATACCTCTACAGATATGAAAATGTCTGGCGCGAGCCAAGAAAAACTTATTGCGTCACAAGAAACGTTAAGTGAAATGGATCAAATTATTTATAACCAGGTGAGAAAAGTTGATGGCACTAATCATTTTACTTCACCTTTGCCATTATTTCCTGTTACACCTACTGTGAATCAACCAAGTATTACTTCTGCAGAAATTACCGTCGTTAACCCTTTACAACTTATTGCTGATTGTCCGCATACTCGCGCAGCATCTTCAGTACAAGTGTTCAAATGTAATGTTTTAAATGTAACTGTTGAAAGGAAGTATGGCCGTACCAAAAATAGCGCAGTTGAAGTAAATGCTGGAATAGCGCAACAACTTATTAATGGAGGCAGTTAAAATGAAAAAATTAACAGTCATATTTTTGTTGTCAATATTTTCGCTTTTTTCATTTAGTGAAGATATTGAACTATATATAGGGAATAGCTCGCAACAATCTAATGCTAAGCCTCAAGTTTTATTAATATTAGATACCTCGGGAAGCATGGGGGATTACCAGACAATTAAGAATGTTTATGATCCTAGCAAAACATATGCTTATCAAGGAAGTTTTAGCGACCGTTCTTCTAATTATATATATTATGGTAAAGGCGCTGTAACTGAGCTACCTAATGTTGATGATTCAGCTGAAAAACGCCGATTTATTGCTGATATCAATAGCTGTAAAACAGCCATTGATAAATTAAATACCATCGGGTTTTATACAGGACGCATTCGAGATTACACATTTAAAGGTAATACCGGAAGTTGGGAGGAAATATCAACTACAACAGGTGAGAATATATCAGTAATTGATTGCCAAGACGATGTAAATATTGATGTTGATAATTTAGCAAACAGCAAAAGTGTTACACAGAATGTAAATACCAAAATTCTAGTTAATGGTAGTTTAGTTTCTCTGCCTAATGGCTACCCGATAGATGGTCAAGGCACTGCTGATATCCCTGTTTATTATGATAGTAATATCAGTAAATCTAATGCAGATTGGTCTGGGCAGGTTGTTACGCTATATAGTGATAATTATTTGCGTTGGGAACAGGGTACTACTTATCGAGATGGTACGGCCATCGGTAATACAATTGTTGAGCGAATTGATATTGCTAAGCCAACACTGATTAATTTAATCAACTCCGTACCTTCAGTCGATTTTGGTTTACAAGTTTATAATGCGAATAGTAGCAGGGACTCGACCCAGTCGGGTAATCATGGTGGCCGAGTTGCTTTTGGTATTCAAGAAATGACAACCTCTGCAAGAAGTAAACTTGAAACCATGCTTAAAACAGAAATTATCCCATCTGGTAGTACCCCTTTATGTGAAAGTTTATATGAAGCTGCCCAGTATTTTGGTGGTAAGAAAGTGCATTGGGGAGATAAAGATACAGATAGAGCTTCTAGCTACGGTCGAGGTTACAAACATCTGAAAGATAGCCCTAAATATGATTCAAGCATTATTTCATCCTCTAAATATATTGCTCCGTATAAAGGTTGTAGTGATGAAGTTTTTGTTATTTTAATTACCGACGGGTTACCTACAAATGACAACGCCGCAAATAGTTCAATAAAAAATTTAACTGGACTAACGTCTATATCAGGCAATCACTTAACTGAACTTGCAAGATATATGCATACAAAGGATTTAAATGCTAATTTATCTGGCGATCAAATTTCTACTCTGTTTACCGTTGGGTTTAGTGATGGAGCTAAGGATGCTACTGCATTACTAAAAGCTGCTGCTGAAGCTGGTGGAGGAGAATATTATAATGCGACAGATCCAACTAAGCTAGGTGCAAGGTTACAACAAGCACTAAGTACTATTTTAGAGATTAATACTACATTTACCGCTCCATCTGTTGCATCAAATAGTTTTGATAAAACTGAAACGCTTGATTCGGCATACTATGGCATGTTTATTCCTGCTAATGGTGCTAGTTGGCAAGGAAACTTAAAAAAATTAAAGGTAGTGAATAAGGTTCAAGTTGATCGTAACAATAAATCCGCGATTGATACCAATGGCAATATACTTGCCAGTGCTTCAACATATTGGTCGACTGCACCGACACCTGATGGTAATGATGTTAGGCAAGGTGGTGTTGTTGAGATGCTTAGCAAGAAAAGCAGTCGTAATATTTATAGTGATATTGGTGGGACTACTGACAATCCCACCATTATTGCGACAACACTTGATGTCGCAACGACTCAATTTGGTGGTAAATCTGGGCTTGCAACAGCACTTCATGTTGATGAAGACGACGTGAATGAGTACTTTAATTGGGCACTTGGTATCGACGTCAATGATGATGATAAAGATGGAAAAACAAATGATATTCGCCCGGACGTTTTTGGTGACCCGTTGCACTTTAAACCTTTAGTCATCAATTATGGCGGAAGTGCTGAAAACCCTGACGTAAGAATTTTAGTAGGCACCAACAGTGGTGCTTTACACATGTTCAAAGACAGTGGTAATACAGTTGATGAATCATGGGCATTTATGCCTAAAGAGTTTTTTCCGAAAATAGCAACGTTAAAAGAAAACTTACCGTCTTCAAAAAAAATATATGCCATTGACGGTAAAGCGACAGTGCATATTGAAGATACCGACGGTGATGGTACTATTGATAGTACCGATGACAACGTTTGGGTATTTTTTGGTTTACGACGAGGCGGTAGTGCTTATTATGGTCTTGATGTTAGTGATAAAAATAAGCCAACATTACTTTGGAAAATAGATGGCACAACGGATGAATTTAAAGAGCTTGGTCAGTCTTGGTCGCAGCCTAGGGTTGGTTATTCAAAGTTAAATATTGTAAATGGAGTGCCTAAACCTGTTTTAATTTTTGGTGCTGGTTATGATATTTCTAAAGATGCTTCCGGTGCTCCTTCTGCGAATACGGTTGATAGTTTAGGTAAAGGCGTATTTATGGTTGACGCTGAGTCAGGTAAACTACTGTGGAGTTTAACTCCTGCGGCAACTTCAGGTGTAAATACCCAATTTAATGGTATTGTTGATAGTATTCCTTCTCGAATTGGCGTGCTTGACAGCGACTCTGACGGCCTTATAGATAGATTATATATGGGGGATACTGGCGGTAATATTTGGCGAGTGGATATGCCAGGTGAAAATCCTTTTGACAGTTCACCTTGGACAGCGTTTAAGTTAGCAGAACTTGGAGGCATTACCGATGAAGACGATCGACGCTTTTTTAGTGAGCCATCTATTGTGAGAACATTTATAACTGACACATTAAGAACAGAAATAGTAGATGAAGATGGAAAGGCAACAGGTGAATTTCGGATCACTAGCCAAGAAAAGCCTTATGATGCGGTATTAATTGGTAGTGGTGATAGATCAACCCCGACAGCTGTTGATACCAAAGACAAGTTTTATATGGTAAAAGATGAAAATATAAATACAGCATCTTTTCTTGTCGGGGCAACGGCGCCAGCTCCGGTAATTCCACCAGTTGTAAAGCCAGACATGTTATACAATTTTACTGACAACCCCTTTGGTGCTTTCGTTGCACCACTTTCAGCTTCACAAAAGTCGGCATTAGAAACATTAGAAATAAATGTAAGCTTAAAGTCTGGTTGGTATTATGACTACACTTCGGCGGGGGAGAAAGGCACGGCAGAAGCAATTGTTATTGATGGTGTCGCCTATTTTACTTCATTTGTTCCTGGTGCAATTAGTGGTGAGAATACTTGTTCGTTAATTGATGGCTCAGGCTTTCTATATGCAATTGATATGTACCAAGGAAAAACAGTTTATAATTGGCGCAAAGCCTTTACCACAGTTGGCTTGCCTGATACACCAACCTTGATTGTAACAACCGATCCTGAGTTAAATCCTAACCCAGATGAAGATCCTGATAACCCGCAACCCGGTGTCGAAGCGGCAACAATTAAGCTGCTTACAGGTGGACAAGTTGTCGATTTAGATATTTCGTTGACGACGTCACAAGGATATTTGTTTATTAAGGAAGATCCCTAATGAAAAGGTATTACAAAATTGCAGGCGTAACATTAGTCGAACTCCTGATAAGTATTGCTATTATGGGGATCCTTGGCGCAGTTGCATATCCGTCTTATGTTAGTTATATAAGTAAATCGAACCGTATTGAGCCGCAAAGGGAGCTAGCAAGACTTGCGAGTTTACAGGAGCAGTATTTTATTGATCATAGAACTTATGCAAGTAACTTAGTGTTATTAGGCACGTCAGCTAATCCATATGTTACCGAGTCTGGTAATTATAGTATTAGTAGTGTTATCGGCTCATTTGGTGGTGTTTCGGGGGTTACCTTTACGCTAACAGCGACAGCAAAAGGAACACAAGCTACCAATGATAGTAGCTGTAAAGTGCTCACTATCAATGAGAAAGGGCAAAAATCTGGTACATCATCAACTTGTTGGGATAATTAAAATGAAGAATATATTATTAATTGTTTTTTCAATTTCAACTGCTGCTTTCTATTCTTCAGCTTATTCTCAAAATGTAGAAAGTGAGCAATTAAAAATTGTTGATATGAAGTGCTATACAGAAGTAATTGGCGGTGACTTTATGATACATCGTAATTATGAAGTTCCTATAGAGCAATTGAGAGATTATCCTTCTGTTGTTATGCAATTGAATATGTTAACCAGAAAGAATAATCGTTCAAAAGTAATTTATAAGGTAATCGAGTGCAGGAGAATGCATGAAGTTTTTACTAATAAAGATGCTGCTAAGCTTGATAGAACCGAAAATAACCAAGGCTAAATCTAATAACGCTAAAGCTGGATAATTTAGAAAAATATCTAGCTTTAGCCGGCCCCTAGTGACGTATTGTACTATGTGCAAGAAATGTGATTGTTGTTTCTATCTTCATCCTTACCATCATTGTCGCTATCGGAAGTAGTGTAGCTTCGCCCTGATGCCGAAACTATTATTCCCCTAGATTTATCAATTTCATTAGCTGGGCAGTAACTAAAAGGTGAATTAGCAGGGCTCGACGATAAATTTCCTAAGGGAGTATAAGTAAGGCTATTTTGTCCGTACTGCAATTTGTCACTTGTTTGAATCGCAGCCTTAACTTTTACAATGGTGTCATTTTCATCATAGTCACCGTCATTATTATTATCAATAAAAACGCTAATCTCTTTGTGCCAATTGTTACTACACTTTGGTGATAGTGGGCAAATAATGGTGTTATTTCCAGAGTTTATGGCGCTATTTCTAGCGGCAAGTAGTAAACGGTTTAACTCAGATATTTCACTGTCTACGCGTAAACTAATAATAAAGTCATTTAACTTAGGTATTGCAATAGTGGTAAGAATACCAGCAATCGCTATGCCAACCAGTAACTCCGTAATGGTAAAACCTAATTGTTGATAGTTTTTATATCTAAACATTCGATATCAACCGTTTAAAACATCTTATGTTACTTATACCACCAAAAAGCATGAACAACTAGTGAATCTTTATTTACGATATTAACTGCAAAGCAGAGTTTTTCCGCTTCTATTCGTGTCTTGGCTATACTTATCGTCATATGCGGTTTGATAAACTCTACCAGAAACAGAGACAACTAGGCCTCGAGACTTATCATCATGGTTTTCAGGGCAATATTTAAATGTTGCATTTCCTCCCCATATAGCCAGCCTACCTGTTGGGCCATATATTAAAGCAATACGATTCTTACCGTATTGTAATTTATCTCCGTCCGGAATTGCTGGTTTAGTTTTGATTAGGAAATCACCGGCATTGGGTTCATAGATCCGGTTTTTATTAATATCGCTAAATACGCTTACTTCACCTTGCCAATTGCTACTGCACTTTAGCTGGGAAGTTAATGGGCACAAAGTTACATATAATTCGTTATTTACAGCATTGTTTCTCGCTAATAGTAGCATTCGGTGTAATAAAGATATTTCACTATCAACACGCATTCGAACAAGAAATTCATTAATGCTAGGAACACCTATTGAGACTAGGCTTGATAATATTGCGATGGAAACTAATAATTCTATAATCGTAAATCCAATATACTTTGACATAACAACCATTCCTTAGTTGAAAGCATTTTTAACAGCTAGTTATAGTCAAGAATATTGGATTTTTCCACGGTTAAACGTCTAGTTTTCGTAGATTGTCGGGATCGGATTACGCTTATGCTGAGTTTTCAAATAGATAGCAATAACTTTCTCTTCAACGGTTTTGTCGCTATTTTTACCTTCGAGAAAGTCATCAAGTTGGTCATAGCTTAATCCTAATGCGTCTTCATCTTTTTTCCCTGGGTCTAATTCTTCTAGGTCTGCCGTTGGTGCTTTTTCAATTAGTTGCTCTGGTGCACCTAAAGCACGGGCAAGTTGTTTTACTTGTCTTTTAGATAAGCCAAATAGTGGCGCTAAGTCGCAAGCACCATCTCCCCATTTTGTGAAAAAACCTGTGATATTTTCTGCTGAATGATCTGTGCCAAGTACTAAACCACCTAAAATACCTGCAATATGATATTGCATTACCATTCGGGTTCTTGCCTTTACGTTGCCTTTAGAAAAGTCTATTTGTCCGGCGGTAGCAGATGAAATATTTGCTACTGCTAATGCCTTTAACGTTTCATCGTGAATGCCCGCTACGCCATTAAATATATTGGTGGTTAAGCTATTACTTGGCTGAATAAATGACAACGCCATTTGGGCATCGTCTTCATCTGCTTGAATATCGTGTGGTAAGCGCACGGCTATAAATTGATACGCTAATTTTTCCGATATTTGTTCATTGTTGAGTGAATCCACCGCTAACTGTGCTAAGCGCCCACAAGTAGAAGAATCAACGCCGCCACTGATGCCTAATACTAATGTTTTTAAACCCGATTGTTTTAGCTTTGCTTTAATAAATTCAATACGACGATTTATTTCAAAACTAGCGTCAATTTCAGGTAACACTTTCATTTCATCTATTATTGCCTGCGGGTTCATTCTACTTCCTCTTTTATAATCTTATACACAGCAAGTCATTTTAATTGCTCCGGTTAGTCTCGCTAGTGTAGCAAAGTCTTTTCTTGAATAGAATTTTTGCTCTAACTTGAAAAGTAAAATTCTTGGCAATATGTTGATATTAAAAGTGTGTAAAGATGATAATATGTTTAAGTTACGTTCGAAGTATCAAAACAACTTATAGGCTGTATGATGAAAAAGATAGAAGCAATAATTAAACCTTTTAAAATGGACGATGTTCGCGAAGCGCTTGGCGAAATTGGTGTTAATGGCATGACAGTATCTGAAGTTAAAGGTTTTGGGCGGCAAAAAGGTCACACTGAGCTTTATCGCGGTGCAGAGTATATGGTGGACTTCTTACCGAAAGTTAAGCTGGAGATTGTTGTTTCAAAAGAAAATGTTGAGCGTTGTGTGAATACTATTTTGGAAACCGCTCAAACAGGAAAGATTGGCGACGGTAAAATTTTTATTACTGATGTGGAGCGTGTGATACGTATTCGTACCGGTGAAGAAGATGCTGAAGCTATTTAAATAGCACTTCTTTAGATAAAAAAATACCAGCTAATAGCTGGTATTTTTTATCTAATTTTGCGTTACTCGCCGCTATTACTTTGTAATTAGCGGGTTATTTGGGTAATTTGCCGCAAGTACTTGTTTAGCATTAACTCGTAAATCCTCTAAGCCAAGTTTTTCGTAGCAAAGGATCATAATTTCTAATGCTTGCTCAGTTTCAGGGCTAGGTGAGAAGTATTCAACAATATATTTACCTCTATTAGCTGAGGAAACATAAGCTTCACGTTTTAAATAGTAGTGTGCTACGGCAAGTTCATATTTTGCTAAGCGTGATTTAATACCAATCATACGTTGACGAGAATCTGCAGCATATTTACTTTCAGGGTATTTTTCTAAAATGGTTTTCAAGTCTTTAAATGCATCTCTTGCCGCTGTTGGGTCGCGGTCAGAGCGATCTATGCCTGCTAAATCTTGAAATAGGTTCTCTTGTGTTGCAACATTAATTAATGCGCGCATGTAGTAAACATAATCTAAGTTAGCATGCGTAGGATTCAATCGTAAAAAACGATCGGTTAGTGCAATGCCTTGGGCAGCATCACCACTTTTATAATAGGCATAAATTAAGTCTAATTGAACTTGATGAGAAATAGGGCCATACGGAAAGCGAGAATCTATCGCTGAAAGTATTTGAATTGCTTTTTGGTATAAACCGTTATCCAAAGATTGTCGAGCATCGGCAAATAATGCTTGAGCAGATTTATCTGGCACCTTTTCAATTTCTTTTTCATTTGTTCCAGAACAGCCCGCCAATCCTAACATCAGTACTAGGCACATTATTTTTATTGTCATTTTTTCCATAGACTTCAATATCACTACTTTGTTTTAGTTAAAATAATTCTCTTCTTCACCGCGATAACTACTTAATGTAATTACTTAATGTAATTGCTGCTGCAAAAAGGTAAAATAAGCACTGGCATTCTAACCTAGCAATCATGCCTTGCACAGTGCTAATTAATAGAGAGTTTAATGGCTGAGATAATTCAACACCGGGATACGGTTCCCGAATCATGCTTAGGTAAACGTTTCGACCAGACTTTGGCCGAGATGTTCCCTGATTATTCACGTTCACGCTTAAAAGAGTGGATTTTAGCTGGCCATGTTACGGTTAATGGCCAAGTGGTTGATAAAGCACGTGAAAAAATGTTTGGTGGTGAGCAAATTGCCATTAATACAGAAATTGAAGCGGAAGTTCGCTTTGAACCACAAGACATACCATTAAATATTGTTTACGAAGATGAAGATATTTTAGTGATCAATAAGCCTGCAGGCTTAGTTGTTCATCCTGGTGCAGGCAACCCTGATGGTACGGTATTAAATGCCTTGTTGCATCATTGCCCTCAATTAGATGTTGTGCCTCGTGCGGGTATTGTTCACCGTTTAGATAAAGACACCACAGGATTAATGGTGGTGGCAAAAACTATCGCGGCGCAAACTAATTTAGTTGAGTCATTGCAGGCGCGTGAAATTACTCGTGAATATGAAGCTGTTGCAAATGGCATAATGACTGCCGGTGGTATTGTTGATGAGCCGATTGGTCGTCATGCCACAAAACGTACTCATATGGCAGTAACGTTTTCAGGTCGTCCTTCAGTAACTCATTACCGTGTAATGGAGAAGTTTAGGCTGCATACTCGTTTGCGTTTACGTCTTGAAACCGGTCGTACCCATCAAATTCGTGTTCATATGGCCCATATTACTCACCCGTTAGTTGGAGATCCTGTTTATGGTGGTCGTCCTCGTCCACCAAAAAATGCTTCAGAAGAATTACGCGATATGCTCCGTCAGTTTAAGCGCCAAGCATTACATGCGGCAATGTTGTCGTTGTACCACCCTATAACAGGTGAGCAAATGACTTGGCATGCAGATGTTCCAGAAGATATGGTGACATTAACTAATATGTTGCGTGCTGACTCGAAAGAAAATGCCAGTGGTAACGACTACTAAGAATCTTGAAAGTATTCAGATAATAGAATGGCCAACACCTAAGGTGTTGGCTTTTTCTACGACTCGGCTGAAACCTAACCCACATTTATTGTTTGAAAGCCTTTCTAAAAACATATCTCATAATGCTCGGCGCACAGATAAATCGTTTGATTATTTTAATTTAGGCGCACATGTTGGTGATGATCTTGAACATGTGTCAAATAATAGAAATGCATTGTTAAAGTTTTTACCTAATGGCACGAAAATTCAGTGGTTAGAGCAAGTTCATGGCAGCCATGTTGCGCATATCAATAGTCATATAGAGCAGGCTATTGTTGCTGATGCTGCTATAACTAGGCATAAAAATATTGCTTTGGCTATTATGACTGCTGATTGCCTGCCTATTCTGTTGGCTGATAAAAATGGTTATGAAATTGCCGCTATTCACGCTGGCTGGCGACCATTAGCAGCCAACATAATTAAGAATACGGTTTGTAAAATGCAAACTCCAGCGAAAGACCTTTGCGCTTGGCTTGGCCCTTGTATAGGCTCAACAGCCTTTGAAGTTGGTGAAGAGGTTAAGCAAGCATTCGCCCAAATTTCGGAAGAATTTATACCCGCATTTTTACCGCTAATGAATGAAGATAATAAACCAAAATATTTAGCTGATATTGCCATGATTGCTAAAATACAGTTACAAAATTTAGGCATTGCAAATATCTCTCATACCTATAACTGTACCTTTACTGAACATGATAAATACTACTCATTTCGTCGTGATGGAAAAACGGGTCGCATGGCGAGTATTATTAGCTTGATTTAGCATTATGTTATTGAACTAGAGAGTAAACGAACTATTACTTTTCTTAAAACCGAGTATTTTGCTTTATGTCAAGTTCAGCGCAAGTACTCACTTGAAAATGGCTCTTGCTATCCCTATAACATAAGTAACTGAAATGTAAGCCCAGTAATATGGCAGTAGGAGATTACTTATGCGTTTAGATAGATTCACTCAAACTTTCCAAATGGCAATATCTGATGCTCAATCGATTGCATTGGGTAAAGATCATCAATTTATTGAGCCGATTCACTTAATGCTAGCGTTACTCAATCAAAATGCTAGCAGTATTATTCCATTGCTTAAAAGTGCCGGCATTAATGTTAGAGCTTTAAGAGCGCAATTAGAAACAGCGATAGGTGAGTTAGCACAAGTTAGCGGCACGGGGGGTGAAGTACAATTATCTTCTGCTATGGGGAATATTTTAAATTTATGTGACAAATTCTCGCAAAAACACGGTGATAAGTACATATCGTCTGAAATTTTTGTACTTGCAGCGCTGCAGGACAAGGGTAAGCTCGGACAAATATTAAAAAGTTTAGGTGCCAGTGAACAAAGACTACAAGATGCCATATTGCATATTCGCGGTGGCAAGAATGTTGATGATGTTAATGCTGAAGAAACGCGCCAAGCATTAGATAAATATACGGTTGATTTAACCGAACGTGCTGAACAAGGTAAATTAGATCCGGTTATTGGTCGTGATGATGAAATTCGTCGAACCATTCAGGTATTACAACGAAGAACGAAAAATAATCCCGTATTAATTGGACAGCCAGGTGTTGGTAAAACAGCTATTGCAGAAGGGTTAGCGCAACGTATTGTTGACCATGAAGTGCCTGAAGGTATTCGCAATAAGCGTGTTTTATCTCTTGATATGGGAGCATTAGTTGCTGGTGCTAAATATCGAGGGGAATTTGAAGAACGTTTAAAAGCGGTACTAAATGAGCTTGCTCAAGAAGAAGGGCAGGTGATTCTGTTTATCGATGAGCTACATACTATGGTAGGAGCCGGTAAAACTGACGGCGCAATGGATGCGGGTAATATGTTAAAACCGGCGCTTGCACGTGGCGATTTACATTGTGTAGGTGCTACAACACTTGATGAATATCGTCAATATATAGAAAAAGATGCCGCGTTAGAACGTCGTTTTCAAAAAGTATTAATTGATGAACCCAGTGTTGAAGATACCATTGCAATTTTACGCGGCTTAAAAGAGCGTTATGAGTTACATCATAATGTTGAAATAACCGACCCTGCAATTGTTGCTGCTGCAGCGTTGTCGCATCGTTACATCAGTGACCGTCAGTTACCTGATAAAGCGATTGACCTTATCGATGAAGCAGCGTCAAGTATTCGCTTGCAAATGGATTCAAAGCCAGAAAACCTAGATAGGCTAGAGCGCCGTTTAATTCAATTAAAATTAGAACAGCGTGCTTTGTCTAAGGATTCAGATCCAGCCTCGAAAAAACGTTTAGATTTAATTTCAGACGATATTGAAACTTGCCAAGTGAGTTATGACGAGTTGGACGAAGTTTGGAAAACTGAAAAAGCAGCATTGCATGGTAGCCAAGCGATAAAAACAGATTTAGAGCAAGCACGTATTGAACTTGAAGCTGCGCGCCGTACTGGTGACTTAAATACTATGGCAGAATTGCAATATAGCCGGATTCCGGATCTCGAAAAGCAACTTGATCTCGCTGCGCAAGCTGAAATGCAGGAAATGACTTTATTACGCAATAAAGTTACCGATGTTGAAATAGCAGATGTACTAAGCCGTGCAACAGGTATTCCTGTCGCTAAAATGCTGGAAGGAGAAAGCGAGAAATTACTGACAATGGAAGACAAGCTGCATAAGCGTGTAATTGGTCAATCAGAAGCAGTAGTTTCAGTTTCAAATGCAATTCGCCGTTCACGTGCGGGCTTAGCTGATCCGAATCAACCGATAGGCTCGTTTTTATTTTTGGGTCCTACAGGGGTTGGTAAAACTGAATTAACCAAAGCCTTAGCACACTTTCTATTTGATAGTGAGGATGCTTTAGTACGTGTTGATATGTCTGAATTTATGGAAAAGCATTCGGTGGCTCGTTTGGTTGGAGCACCTCCGGGTTATGTAGGTTATGAAGAAGGTGGTTACTTAACAGAGTCGGTAAGACGTAAACCTTATTCAGTTATATTATTGGATGAAATTGAAAAGGCCCACCCTGATGTATTTAATATTCTCTTGCAAGTATTAGATGATGGCCGGTTAACTGATGGGCAGGGACGAACGGTGGATTTTAAGAATACCGTAATTATTATGACCTCTAATATTGGCTCTGATGTTATTCAGGAGCTATCGGATGAAAGTCACTATCAGGAAATGAAAGCGAAAGTTATTGCTGAATTAGGCCATCACTTTAAACCTGAGTTCATTAATCGCGTTGACGAAACTGTTGTTTTTCATCCTTTACTGGCAGAACAAATTAAGCATATTGCCGCTATTCAAGTTTCCGCGTTAACTAAACGTTTAGAAGAACGCGAGATTACCATGACTTTATCCGATCAGGCGCTATCATTTGTGGCGTCGGTTGGTTTTGATCCTGTTTTTGGTGCTCGGCCTTTAAAACGTTCTATACAGAACGAAATTGAAAACCCACTCGCGCAGAAGCTATTGGCTAATCAATTTCATGCTGGCGATCATATCAAGGTCGAGTTAGAAGGGAATACACTAAATTTTATAAAAAATTAACATAAATAGGTAAGGCTTTTACCAAAGTAATCAGTTTACTGCGATTAATAGGTTAATTATCTTCGCAGTAAACTTCAACTTGTTTGGTATTCATCTCAAGTTGTTGTTGTTTTTCCAATTCACTAAGCACTTTTATATTGCCGTTTTCATCTTTATATTGAATTTTATCAAAGTCTTTCAATGTTGTTAGGTTTTGCTTAGCGCTTATACATTTTTCATTGCTTGCATCACTGCTAGCAGTAGTTTCTGGTATTGAAGGGGCTTTTGCTTCTGTGGTAACCCGACTATCAGGCAATGCCGAAGTGTTTTTATTATTTACCATACTTATTTCAGTATAGTTGTCATGTGCGGGTTGTTGTTGGCTAAAGTGCACTACATTATTTTCATCAACCCAGCGATATACCGTTAATTTTTCGGCACTTATGCCATCAAAAGATAATAATATCGTAGAAATCAGCAATACACTTCTAATGCTCATCATGCACCTATCCATATGTTCCAAACCAATGTTTGTCATTAATTTAGCTATTCATTAAAATCTAGCAGCTACAATATCTTATAACAACAGATTGACAAGTTTACAAACTTTTACCCTATTTATTAACGATTAGGCTTTTATGGTCTACCTTTCGTATTTAAAGTTATGCTAAATTAATATCTACTCTATTTATCTATCAATTGCAGTTTAATTTATGCCAGAAAAAGAAAAAAATGAAGTATCACCTTCACGCGGTATATATCTTTTACCTAATCTATTAACCACCGCAGGATTGTTTTCAGGCTTTTATGCTGTCGTATCATCAATGAATGGGCACTATATTAGTGCCGCAGTTGCAATTTTCATTGCCATGATTTTTGACGGCTTAGATGGCCGTGTAGCTCGGATGACCAATACTCAAAGCGAATTTGGTGCAGAGTATGATTCAATGGCAGATATGGTTTCTTTTGGTATTGCACCGGGCTTAGTTGCATACAATTGGGCGTTATCTAGTTTTGGAAAATTTGGCTGGTTAGCTGCCTTTGTTTATGTCGCATGTGCTGCATTACGCTTAGCACGGTTTAATACACAAGTTGGTGTTGCCGATAAACGTTATTTTCAAGGACTCGCAAGTCCTGCAGCAGCTGGCGTTATTGCTAGTTTGATTTGGGTGGGCAGTGAATACCAAATAGATGGGCAACAGTATGGTTTCATTATAGGTCTTATTACCATTGCAACCGGATTATTGATGGTCAGCAACTTCAGGTACAATAGTTTTAAGGACGTCGACTGGAAAGGTAAAGTGAACTTCTTTGTTGTATTACTTATCGTATTAGCATTTGTGGTTGTTGCCTCAAGTCCTGAAAACATTCTCCTCTTAATTTTTGGTTTATATGCTTGCTCGGGGCCATTTACAACCATTCGCTCGGTGAAAAAACTAAAATTAGAACATGTTGTCGGCGATGACGAAGATGCTGATTTTCGCAATGAGAATAGTCGTAACGCAAAAACATCATCCGAGAACTCCTCCGAAACAGATAATAATAAGGATTAATTAATAGTTTAATCCATATTATTAAAGGCGCTTTTTAGCGCCTCTTTTGTATTTTCAGCTAATTAACCTACGTTTTGTACAAATAAAAAGCAAATAAACAGTTTTCTGCAAATTAAATGCATTTAGCTGTTGACGGCGAGCCAAAAATCTCTAAAATGCGCTCCACTTCTTCGGGGCAACCCAAGAAGCTTGTTTTAAAGGGTTATCTCAGGTGGTTTCGGCCAGTTTGGTTAACTTA